>PPYF01411425.1_pt1 | contig 21738 bp, 27 predicted proteins | sample 1559871 | NCBI WGS metagenome assembly PPYF01 (sample SAMN08240021, study PRJNA423297) | Human gut metagenome, whole genome shotgun sequencing project.
AGTAGAAATAACGAACATTTATATGAAAGGTTTAGAGTATACATGAGTCTCTTATTTGAAGAATTTAAAACCATTTGTTTCCATTTAAATCGAGTCGGAATTACACCGACACTGATGGGGTCTTTGGGATTGGAGTTTAGAACGAAACAAAATTGGGGGCCGTCTGACATTGACATTCATGTGCCTGGTGACCCTAGAGGTTGGGAAGCACCTGATCATCTCAGAATTTATGACTGGGACAAGATAATGAAAGTGATGAAAGACTTAGGTTACGTCTTAATAGATATTCATGAGCATGAATTCCAAAAGGATAGAGTGAGTGTTGAATTTGGAAGTATCGATTCTTTACCTGATTTTGCAGGAGTTTCGGAATCGGATATAGAGCTTATTCACATTGAAGGCATCACTTTTCGTCTTCCAAGTCTGGAGCAGTATCTAAGTATTTACAAAGCTTCTTCTCAAGATTCCTATCGAAATGATCACAATAACAATAAGGATTTTAAAAAGATCGAGTGGCTGGAAAGACATTTGTAAATTATCATATGAACAGTAGTAAGTTGTAAGACTGGTTGCTTTTTTATTTTTATTATTATTTTTATTTGTTATTTAATCTATACTATCTTGGCGAGTAATAGAATTAGTAAGGAAAAAATATTTTAAATTTTTGATCAGCTTAACAATTATCGAAAGTAACGATTGATGTATTTAGATTACTGCTTCTTTAAACAGATTAAACAAGGATGTATCTATTGAAAGTCTCACAGTAAGGAGTTTATATATGAAATTCCATGAATTTGGGGATAAGAATTTGCCTCCTATCCTACTGATACATGGTGGTGGCAGTTCTTGGTGGAATTATCTTCGTCAAGCACGGATCTTGTCAGAAGAATACCGTGTTATTTTACCTACTTTGAATGGTCACGGCGAAGAATATCAACTTGATTATGTTTCTACTGAAGATTCTGCTTTGGAAATTCTAGACTATATCAAAGCAAACTGTGGTGGGAAATTGTATGCAATCGGTGGTGTTTCACTTGGTGGTCAAATTTCCATGGAGCTTTTGTCATTAGACAGCGAGATAGCTGAGAAGGTCATCATAGATGGAAGCCTCTGTATTCCTCAACCAAGATTGGCTAAAATCAGCATCTTTCTAGTAGCTCTATTTGGTAAACTGATGTTCAGTAAATTCTCTTGCAAACTCCAATTAAGCATGATGAACAAACTCTATCCTAAACTGGCTTATCCAGAGGATATAAAAGCTTATTATTTGGAGGATCTGCCAAGGACGCGTATCAAAACATTGGTGACCATATACAAAACCTATATGGGGCGCTACAAGCTGAAGAAGACGATTTCTGCTAGCAAGGCGCAGGTTCTGTATATTTATGGTGAAAAAGAATTGAACTGTGTGAAAGCATCGGCGAAATTATTTCAGCAGCTACATCCAAATACGATCCTGTATGAAGCAAAGGGATATAACCATGGCTATTTATCAGCTTACCTGCCTCAAGAGTGGATTGATTTGGTTGAGCCATTTTTAAAGAGTGACCCATTGAAAATTTGATATGCTGTAAGGAGGAATCTTATGCTAGGAGCAATGGTAGGAGACATTGTAGGTTCTGTTTACGAATGGAGCATTATTAAAACGAAAGACTTTCCATTATTGATAGTTCGTGAAGAAGGGTACAATCAATAAGAAAAGGATTTTATGAAATCAAAAAAATTATTACTTATAAACGGAATCAGTGCCATAATTGGATTTTATGTGATAGCTTATGCTTCATCTGATAGAGAGGGGGCTAAAATTTTCTATTTAATCTCTCGATTTGTTGAAGTTCCTGATTTGAGGAATATGGTCTATTTCATCTGCTTTATATTTCTAGTTTTAGCTTTTGTGGCATTTTTTCTTCATAATGAGGACTCAAAAGTCAATAAGAAAACCTATCAGTTTTTGTTTACTGCATCCATTCTAGGATTTGTTCCCTTTTTTTTCTATTTTTCAAGTATCTTAGCTTTAGTTTCAGGTGTCTTATACCTGACGGATTATGTGAGTTTATCAAAGGAAGACGTGTAGGAACAAATTATTGTAGATCTAATCTTTTTAATAAGATATTGGATTTTACTGTCCAAGATATAGATAGAATTTTATAAATGAATAAAATCATGGTGATTATTAAACCAACATCGGGTTGCAAAAAAGCCTTGGTTTATAAGGTGAGCATTCCACCCTCAGAAGTGTTTAACTATGCTAAAGAACAGGAATACCAAGCGATCGAAATTTATCTGAAAGAAACTTAAGAGAAGGTAGTAATATGTTTAATTTTTTTAAGAAAACAACACACAAAAAACTTGAAATCAATCTCCACAACAATTCAATGATTATTAACGGAACCAGCTTATCTTTTCCTTTGTCCTTGAAAGATATTGAAGCTGTATTGGGAAAGCCTGACCAGGTTGTCAAAAGAGATAATAAGTTTATTAAATACATTTATGACAATATTGGTATTGTATTTGAACATTCTTTCTCAATTAAAAATCATTTAAAAAAATCTAAAACCTACATTGATGAGGAACATTTGATTTCTACTGTTTTCCTCTACTATGGCGATGTTGTAAAATCTATGACTGGAGAGAAAGAATTGCCAAATCAACCATGTCAAGCTGTGGTATTATCAGATGGAAAATCTCCTTATTTCTTTTCTGATAGGCATAGAGTAGGGGATTTTAACTTTATTTTATGGACTCCTTATGGAACTAATTTTAAAGGAATTACAGAGACAATCACAGACACACTTTCTATTTCCTACTTTCCAGAGATAAAACGTGAACGGGAAAGTTACAAGTTAAAAACAATCGATGAAGAAGTGCTTCATTTTGACAATATAAATTTTAAACTAGCCATTATCCAGGTTTTAATGTATGATTTAGAGGTTTTGAAACCTGTTTTTAATATTTTTGATTTTGCAGAGGAAGCCAGTGAGTTGAACATCGACACAGAAAGTATGGAGATTATTCAGCCAGCACTTGATTATATGATAAATCTTCCTATACCAAAGAAATATGCTGAACAAGTTCAAGAAATCGATATGGATGGAGGTAACGAGATTTATATGAATCTGATACCTCAGTGGGACGGTGAAGATGATAGTTTTGATCTAAATGAAGTTAGTCTAAAAGAACTGCGACAGTTTCCAAATCTGAAGAAAGTGACAATTATGACTAGTAATTTTGAACAAGTTAAGGAAATTTTTAAGAGTCAAGGAATAGAAGTAGAACTACTATAAACATCCTTTTTAACTAGATTTAATAAGTTCTCTCAAGAGGGAGTGTCAAAGGATGACGTTTAGAAAATAGCTATTTTAGATCTGGTCTATTTAGTAAGTTATTGTATTTGCTCCTCCAAGCTTATAGATGGAGTTTAAATAGTGCAAATGGTATAATCAGTGACTAGAATTTTTGCGATATCTTTAAGGAGAATTATAAATGAAAAAAATTATGGTAATCATCAATCCAACCTCTGGTGGCGAAAAAGCTTTGGATTATAAGGTGAAGTTAGAAAATAAAGCTAGAGACTACTTTGATGATGTAGAGATTAAAATTACAGAAAAAGCTCAAGATGCAACAAACTTTGCAGAAGAAGCTTCACGTGAACACTATGATGCAGTCCTGGTTTTTGGTGGGGATGGTACTGTTAATGAAGTAATTTCTGGTATCGCGGAAAAAGAATATACTCCTAAACTTGCGATTATCCCAGGAGGAACTGGAAATCTCATTACGAAACTATTAGAAATCTCCCAGGATATTGATAGTGCCATTGACGAGCTTGATTTTAGTTCTACCAACAAGATTGATATCGGAAAATCAAACGGAAACTATTTTGGTTATATCTTTAGTATTGGGTCATTACCAGAAGCCATCCATAATGTTGGGATTGAAGATAAAACAAAGTTTGGCATGCTCGCCTATGCTATTAATACCATGAAGTCTGTGGTTACAGATCAAGCATTTAACATCACAGTTGAGACTGAAAATGGAAACTACATTGGCCCTGCAAGTCATGTCTTGATTCTCCTAACCAATTATTTCGCCGACAAGAAGATTTTTGACGAAAACAAGGATGGCTATGCTAATATTTTGATTCTAAAAGATGCGTCTATTCTCACTAAATTGTCTGTAATCCCTGATTTATTAAAGGGAGATGTTGTTGTAAATGATAATATCGAGTATCTGAAAGCTCGTCATATAAAAATCTCTTCAGATACTGAATTAGAAACGGATGTTGATGGTGACAAATCCGATAATCTACCTGTAGAAATCAAGGTACTAGGGCAGCACATCGAAGTCTATTCTCAACCGAAAGAATAAAAATTTTTAACAAAGGGAAACATACACGTGGGTATATAGATATGCCTTTATCATGACTAGTGATATTTGCTCTCGTGCAAAAACAAGTGTTTGAAGATGAGGAGTAGACATATGGAATTACAAGATTTTACGAAACAAGAACAAGAAATGATTAAAAAGGGGTTAACTTTCTCTAAACTCAGTGATAAAGAAACTGCTGACAAGATTATCGCTCTAATCCCTCAAGAATACATTAAGCGTATCCCGTTTTTTGTTAGAAAACATGCTATTACACGTACTGTCAAGAGAATCTCGCTTGAGTTCCCAGAATTATACGCAGTCGCTGAACAAGAAGGCCAGCTTCCAGAAAAGGAAGCCCAAGAATTGCGACAAATTCTTACAGATATTTTCCAAGAAAAAATGAACAAGCATAAGATTAAGTAATTTTTAATCATTTACTTAATCCTATACTTGCTCGTATTGAAATGATAGTATTTTATTCCCACATGCTGTGTTGAACTCTGACACCATAGTTATCTAGGGAACCATCTCTATTAAACTTGGATTCAATCCTGTATCTTTTCCAGAGATCGTAATCTGCTGTTTGGATGGTTAGGATAAAGGTGTTATCCTTATCAGAAACATTATAATCAGCTGGATTGACTTCAAAGATATCGATTAATTTTCGCGTTTGAAAGTCTTGGAGCTTGAGATTTGCTAGCTTGACATGATTGATGGAAATTTCTTCTAGTTGATTGCTATCCTTAGGTGTTCTGTAATAGGTGATGACGCAGTTTTTAAGCTGATCAGTATCTTTACCTGTAGGAGTAAGGCTCATAAAGCCGTAGGACCGATTATCTCGCTTGACTTCGAGAAGCTGACCATAGTAGAAGTGGTCGTTTTTTGGGTTGGTGATGGAACTCTCTGGACTTTTATCTTCGAAGCTAAAGCCTTTGTCAAAAAGCTCAGAAGCCTTGGTCTCCCCGATAATGATAGTGGTATCTTGAATGGTTACTGGAACAGGTTGAGCTGGAAGGCCACTCATCATGATGCAAAACATAAACACATAACTTGTTAAAAAAACTGTCCCAATAAAAGCCTTGGTTGATGCATAGGCATGACTGTTATGAAAGTTTTTTCTTATAGCCAGTACAATAAATTTACCAATACTTTTTAAAACCATACTAACAAGTACGATGAAAAATTGTTTTTTCAAACATTCATAAAATGCTTGTGGAAAGCTATTACCATGATAGTAGAAGCAAGCAAAAACGAGTAGATTTACGATTAGATAGATTAGCAAGAACCAATGGATCTCCTTTAGGGCATTGGCATCAGTAATTTCTTCATAGTCAACGTGAATTCTTCCTTGAACAGCATGGCCAAGTTTATAAATCCATTTGGGAATGTCTTTGCCTTTTTTAACCGCAACTACAAGTCTGATATAGAGATAGATAGTAAAGGACAAGGATAGAAAGAAAAGAGCATAAAAAGCCAAAACAATACTAGTGAACATGACCATTTCCCCCTATTTAACATTCAATAAAACAATTTCTTAGCACCATTATAGCATTTTCTATAGAAATAGAGCTAGAAATATCAGCAAAATCCTTAAAGATAAGAAGATGGGAATCATTGACATTCATGCTATACCGATTATACGGATAGAAGGTAGTCCTTTCTTACTAAACGTTTTATTGGATGGTAATTTGGGATTAAAGAGAAAGAAAAGATTTGAGATAGAACATAAAGGAGTAGAGAGCCATGGGTAGAACGGTGATTATAGGTACTTTAATAGTTTTTACAATCTTTAATCTGCTACTCGGTCTGGGTTTTTATCTCTTTCTAAAAAAGAGGAAAGAGAATGGACAGTCATTGTACGAAACTCCTGTAAACCAACAAACTCGAACAGAAAAATTGGGTCTAGGTGAGATATTGGTCTACCTGACACTGATTGCAATCGCAGGTATCTTTGCTTTTCAGACCTTAAACAGAGGTGGTGTGGGGAATTCTATTTTAGCCAAAATGATTCTTCTACCTGCTCTGATGGCCCTTTTTAATGCAAGAAAAAGGACTGGGAAATCAATGCTTGCCCTCCTTATAACCTTTATGGTCTTTCTAGTAGGGGTCATGTTTAATCTCACGATTGGTTTGCCACCTCAAGCACCAATTTTGCAAATTAATGAAAGTAAAATCATTTTAGCAGAAACTAAAGCCAGTGAGCTGATGGATGCTGGATTTGATATCTATGTAAAACAGGGCGATGGTGCTAGTGACTACGAAAAACTTCTGACAGATGGCAGTTTCCAAAAGTACCCTGGAGATAAAACAGTCACTATCGAAAAAGGCTTTAGACTTGATAGCAATGCAGTCCCTTACGCTCCATATCTAATAGCAAAAGATGGTATAGTGCTGGGGAGTATTTCCTTTTACGGGGCAGAAGATAAGGACGTGATTCTAGAAGATTCTAAGGTTATTCAGATTCGATTTAATAAAGACAGTATTGAAGAAGCAAAGAAACATTCTTTCACTTTCAAGTTAGATGAACTCGACTTGACTAAGCGACTGGATCCTCCTCTTGTTCAAGAAACTTTTAAAAAGCATCTATGGTCAACTCCACCAACAAATACAAGTGATGTCACTCAACTATGGTATGGATTACAATGGGTTAGCAACAGTGACTCTCTATTTTGGAACGAATATTACAGCCTTATCCGTCTAGATGAAAATTATTTGATGACTGATTTTGAGCTAGCTGCGCATATAGCACGTGATGAGTAGATGGGTTTTTGAATAGTTGACTATACTTATAACTAATTGAGGAACTGAGTATTTTAGTTCCTTTTTTTGTTTTTGATTTAAATTTAAAACGATTTCTATTTTGAAATTAAATAAATTTTACGAACAAAACATAAATTTTTTACAAAAAAGTACTTTACAAGCTAGTCAAAACATGATATAGTTATGAAGCTTAGAAAATGAGATGATGTTTTCTAGCAAATATAAACCCGAGTAAAAAATGCCTACGGACAGGCAGGGTTGAATGCCGAAGCGTGGTTGGAAAGCCACATTATTGATAGGGTTAAAAGCCTACTTTTATAAGTTGATGTTAGGACATTTGTCCTAATTCGTATAGATTTGTTAGTGTGGTGAAAGCACACGTCATCTTGTGAAACGATCAATAAAGTACGTAATATTTGCTACTAGAGAGTTAGGAAACATCAGGAACAGACATACTCAAAAGAAACAAACATAAACACGTCAGTAGATTGTAGAGCAGGTGCCAACCTGCTCTTTTTTCATAAGTATCCTTTAGAGCCTTACATGGTTAAGGTGTAAAAAATATGATAAAGGAGTATGTCTTTATAATGTTAAATCAAAACCAAGCTCCCATCTATGAGGGGTTGGTCAAGTTACGAAAGAAAAGAATTGTACCGTTTGATGTACCTGGTCACAAACGTGGCCGTGGTAACCCAGAGTTGGTCGAACTGTTAGGTGAAAAGTGCGTTGGTATCGATGTCAATTCTATGAAGCCCTTGGATAATCTAGGGCATCCCATTTCGATTATCCGAGAAGCAGAGGAGTTGGCAGCAGAAGCATTTGGTGCTGCTCATGCCTTTTTAATGATCGGTGGAACAACATCATCGGTACAAACCATGATTCTCTCCACCTGTAAAGCGGGAGATAAGATCATCCTCCCTCGAAATGTCCATAAATCAGCCATCAATGCGCTCGTTTTGTGTGGCGCTATTCCCATCTATATCGAGATGAGTGTGGATCCAAAAATCGGTATTGCTTTGGGGCTTGAGAATGATCGTGTTGCCCAAGCAATAAAGGACCATCCAGATGCTAAGGCTATCCTAATCAACAATCCAACCTACTATGGAATTTGTTCAGACCTTAAGGGGCTAACAGAGATGGCTCACGCCGCAGGAATGAAAGTCTTAGTAGACGAGGCTCACGGTGCTCATCTACACTTTACAGATAAACTTCCTCTGTCTGCTATGGATGCAGGGGCAGATATGTCAGCTGTATCCATGCATAAGTCTGGTGGCAGTTTGACTCAAAGTTCACTTCTTTTAGTTGGCGATCAGATGAATCCTGAGTATGTACGTCAAATCATTAACCTGACACAGTCAACATCAGCATCTTACCTGTTAATGGCTAGTCTGGATGTTTCTCGTAGAAACTTAGCCCTTCGTGGGAAAGAGTCCTTTGAGAAGGTCATTGAGCTATCTGAGTACGCTCGTCGTGAAATCAATGCTATCGGTGGCTACTATGCCTACTCAAAAGAGTTAATAGATGGTGTATCTGTTTGCGATTTTGACGTTACCAAGTTGTCAGTCTACACTCAGGGTATTGGCTTAACAGGTATTGAAGTTTATGATCTCCTACGAGACGAATATGATATTCAGATTGAGTTTGGTGATATTGGTAATATCTTGGCTTATATTTCGATTGGAGACCGGATTCAAGATATCGAGCGCTTGGTCGGTGCTTTAGCTGATATCAAGAGACTTTACTCGAGAGATGGAAAAGATTTGATTGCTGGCGAATATATCCAACCAGAGTTGGTGCTATCTCCTCAGGAAGCCTTCTATGCAGAGAGAAGAAGCTTAACATTAGACCAGTCCGTTGGCCAGGTCTGTGGGGAATTTGTCATGTGCTATCCTCCAGGAATTCCAATCCTAGCGCCAGGTGAACGGATTACACGAGAAATTGTCGCTTATATTCAATTTGCCAAAGAACGTGGTTGTTCCCTCCAAGGAACGGAAGATCCAGAGGTCAATCACATCAATGTTATTGAGAGAAAGGAGAACTAAATGGATTTATGGTTTTCTGAAGTTCATACTCCAGATGTGAAATTGTCTCTGAGAACAGCCAAACAACTCTACGCTGGTAAAAGTGAATGGCAGGATATCGAAGTTTTAGACACGCCTGCTTTTGGGAAGATATTGATTTTAAATGGGCATGTCTTGTTTTCAGATGCAGATGATTTTGTCTACAATGAAATGACAGTTCATGTTCCAATGGCTGTCCATCCTAATCCAAAGAAAGTCTTGGTTATCGGTGGTGGAGACGGTGGTGTTGCCCAAGTATTAACGCTATATCCTGAACTGGAGCAAATTGATATCGTGGAACCGGATGAGATGTTGGTTGAGGTTTGTCGAGAATACTTCCCAGATTTTGCTGCAGGACTTGATGATCCTCGCGTTACCATTTACTACCAAAATGGGCTTCGCTTTTTACGAAACTGCGAAGATGATTACGACATCATCATCAATGATGCGACTGATCCATTTGGACATACGGAAGGTCTTTTTACCAAGGAATTTTACGGCAATAGCTATAGAGCCTTGAAAGAAGACGGGATCATGATTTACCAGCATGGTAGTCCATTTTTTGACGAAGATGAGTCTGCTTGCCGAAGCATGCATCGAAAGGTTAATCAAGCCTTTCCAATTAGTCGGGTTTATCAGGCGCATATTCCAACCAGTCCTGCTGGCTATTGGTTGTTTGGATTTGCATCGAAAAAATATCACCCTGTCAAAGATTTTGACAAGGAAGGCTGGAAAAAACGCCAGTTATTCACAGAATACTACACTGCAAACTTACATATTGGTGCTTTTATGTTGCCTAAGTATGTAGAAGACATTTTAGAAGAAGAGGAAGGAAAAAAATGAGTCGATTATTAGTTATTGGATGTGGGGGCGTTGCCCAAGTTGCAATTTCTAAGATTTGCCAAGATAGCGAAACCTTTACAGAGATTATGATTGCTAGCCGTACCAAGTCAAAATGTGATGACTTGAAAGCTAAATTAGAGGGCAAAACAAGTACTAAAATTGAAACAGCTGCTCTTGATGCTGATAAGGTAGAAGAAGTGATTGCCTTGATTGAAAGCTACAAGCCAGAAGCCGTTTTGAACGTAGCTTTACCATACCAAGACTTGACAATCATGGATGCTTGTTTGGCGACAGGTGTCCACTATATCGATACTGCCAACTATGAGGCTGAGGATACAGAAGATCCTGAATGGCGTGCTATTTATGAGAAACGTTGCAAAGAACTTGGTTTTACAGCTTACTTTGACTACTCATGGCAATGGGCATATCAAGAAAAATTCAAAGAAGCAGGTCTGACTGCCTTACTTGGTTCTGGTTTTGACCCAGGTGTAACCAGCGTCTTTTCAGCTTATGCCCTCAAACACTATTTTGATGAAATCCACTATATCGATATTTTAGACTGTAATGGTGGTGACCACGGTTATCCATTTGCGACAAACTTTAACCCAGAAATAAATCTACGCGAGGTTTCTGCACCAGGTTCTTACTGGGAAGATGGAAAATGGGTCGAAGTCGAAGCTATGTCTATCAAACGTGAGTATGATTTCCCTCAAGTTGGTCAAAAAGACATGTATCTCCTCCACCATGAAGAAATCGAATCATTAGCAAAAAATATTCCAGGAGTTAAACGCATTCGCTTCTTTATGACTTTTGGCCAATCTTATCTAACGCATATGAAATGCTTGGAAAACGTTGGGCTCCTTCGTACAGATGCTATTAATTTTAACGGACAAGAAATCGTACCAATCCAATTCTTGAAAGCCTTGCTTCCAGATCCTGCAAGCCTTGGCCCACGTACAGTTGGAAAAACCAATATCGGATGTATCTTTACAGGTGTCAAAGATGGCGTTGAAAAGACAATCTACATTTACAATGTTTGCGACCATCAGGAATGCTACGCAGAGGTTGGTTCACAAGCCATTTCTTACACAACAGGTGTTCCTGCCATGATTGGGACAAAATTAGTGATGGATGGCACTTGGAAACAACCAGGAGTTTATAACCTTGAAGAGTTGGATCCAGACCCATTCATGGAAGCTTTAAATAAATACGGTTTGCCATGGGTTGTGGTTGAAAATCCACAAATGGTGGACTAATGAAGTTAGAACAAGTACCAACACCAGCCTATGTCATTGATTTAGCAAAACTAGAAGAAAATTGTAGCATTCTTCAAGAGGTTCAGGAAAAGGCAGGTTGTAAGGTTTTGCTAGCTCAAAAGGCGTATTCTCTCTATAAAACCTATCCCCTAATTAGCCAGTATCTATCAGGTACGACAGCTAGTGGACTCTATGAAGCGAAGTTAGCTAGAGAAGAGTTTCCGGGGGAAGTCCATGTATTTGCGCCTGCTTTCAAGGAATCAGATATGGAAGAGCTACTGCAAATATCGGATCATATTGATTTTAACTCAGAGAGACAACTTCGAAAGTATGGTCAACGTTGTCGTGAGGCTGGTATCAGTGTGGGTCTACGCATCAATCCTCAATGTTCAACGCAGGGTGACCACGCGCTTTATGACCCTTGTGCTCCTGGCTCTCGTTTTGGAGTGACTTCAGATAAGATACCAAGTGATTTATTGGAATTGGTTGACGGACTTCATTTTCATACCCTCTGTGAGCAAGGGGCAGATGATTTAGAGACAACCTTGAAAGCTGTAGAAGAGCAGTTTGGGCCTTATTTGCATGAGGTCAAATGGCTCAATATGGGCGGCGGACACCACATTACGAGAGATGACTATGAAGTGGACTTGCTGATTTCTGAGATTAAGCGAATTCGAGAAACTTATAACCTTGACATCTATATCGAACCCGGAGAAGCGATTGCTCTTAATGCGGGCTATCTAGCTACTGAAGTCTTAGATATCGTTGAAAATGGGATTGAGACCTTAGTGCTAGACGCTTCAGCAAGTTGTCATATGCCGGATGTCCTTGAGATGCCCTATCGTCCTCCATTGAGAGATGGTTTTGAAGCGCAAGAAAAACCTTATACTTATAGACTTTCTTCCAATACCTGCCTAACTGGTGATATCATTGGAGACTACAGTTTCGAAAATCCAGTTGAGATAGGAGATAGACTTTACTTTGAGGATATGGCAATCTATTCCTTTGTCAAAAATAATACTTTTAACGGTATTGGACTGCCAAGTTTGTTTGTGATGGATAAAGAGGGTGAATGCAGTTTAGTCAAGGCATTTGGTTACCAAGACTTTAAGGAGAGATTATCATGATGGACAGTCCAAAGAAATTAGGTTATCGTATGCCTGCAGAGTATGAACCCCATCATGGGACTCTCATGATATGGCCTACTCGACCAGGTTCTTGGCCATTTGAAGGCAAGGCTGCAAAAACAGCTTTTAGCCAGATTATTAAAACCGTTGCTCAAGGGGAAACAGTCTATCTTTTGGTACAGGAGGACTATCTATCTGAAGCCCAATCCTATCTTGGAAACAAGGTCGTTTATCTAGATATTCCAACAAATGATGCTTGGGCTCGCGATACGGGTCCGACCATTCTCCTTAATGATAAAAGGGAGAAGTTGGCGGTAGATTGGTCTTTCAATGCATGGGGTGGTACTGTTGACGGTCTTTACCAAGACTATGAAGCAGATGACCAAGTAGCCAGTCGCTTTGCAGAGCTCTTAGAGATACCTGTTTACGATGCCAAACCATTTGTACTGGAAGGCGGAGCTATTCATAGTGACGGTCAAGGGACGATACTTGTGACTGAAAGTTGTTTGCTCAGTCCTGGTCGTAATCCTCACATGACTAAAGAGGAGATTGAAAAGACCTTACTAGAGAGCCTCGGAGCTGAAAAAGTCATCTGGCTTCCTTACGGTATTTATCAAGACGAGACCAATGAACACGTCGACAATGTTGCAGCCTTTGTTGGTCCTGCTGAGGTTATTTTAGCTTGGACAGACGACCAAGATGATCCTCAGTATGCCATGTCTGCAGCAGATCTAGCTCTTTTAGAGAAAGAAACCGATGCAAAAGGACGTTCCTTCACAATTCATAAACTTCCGATTCCAGCTATCCATCAAGTAGTGAAGGAAGAAGATTTGCCAGGCTATTCATATGAAGAAGGTGAAGAAGAACGCTATGCTGGTGAGCGTTTAGCAGCATCCTATGTGAACTTCTATATTGCCAATAAATCTGTCTTGGTGCCACAATTTCAGGACGAAAACGACCAAGTGGCCTTGGATATCCTGAGTAAGTGTTTCCCAGACCGTGAAGTCGTAGGAATCCCTGCAAGAGATATTCTTTTAGGTGGTGGAAATATTCACTGTATTACCCAACAAATTCCAGAATAGGAGAAAAAGATGAGAAATGTAACGGTTGCAGCTATTCAAATGCAATGCGCTAAGGATGTGGATACGAATATCCAAACAGCCGAACGTTTAGTACGTCAAGCTGCTGAGCAAGGGGCGCAAATTATTCTCTTGCCTGAGTTGTTTGAACGTCCCTATTTCTGTCAGGAACGTCAGTATGACTACTACCAGTATGCCCAGTCAGTGACAGAAAATACTGCTATTCAGCATTTTAAAGTAATTGCCAAGGAACTAAAGGTCGTTTTACCGATCAGTTTCTACGAAAAGGATGGTAATGTCTTATATAATTCGATAGCTGTCATTGATGCAGATGGAGAAGTACTAGGCGTTTATCGGAAGACTCACATTCCTGATGACCATTATTATCAAGAAAAATTCTTCTTTACTCCTGGAAATACTGGTTTCAAGGTCTGGGATACTCGTTATGCCAAGATTGGTATTGGGATCTGCTGGGATCAGTGGTTCCCTGAAACAGCCCGTTGCCTTGCCTTAAATGGCGCAGAATTACTCTTTTACCCAACAGCCATTGGTTCGGAGCCTATTTTGGATACAGATAGTTGTGGTCATTGGCAACGCACCATGCAGGGACACGCTGGAGCAAATATCGTCCCAGTCATTGCGGCTAATCGTTATGGCTTAGAAGAAGTACAACCTTGCGAGGAAAATGGAGAACAAAGTTCTAGTCTTAATTTCTACGGTTCATCCTTTATGACCGATGAAACAGGAGCTATCTTGACTCAAGCAGAACGACAAGGCGAAGCTATCCTCTTAACAACTTATGACCTCGACAAGGGAGCAAATGAACGCCTAAACTGGGGCTTGTTTAGAGACAGAAGACCAGACATGTATAAAGATATTGTCAGATAAAAAAGCCTATATAGGCTTTTTTCTGTAGATACTATAGTAATTTTTGATAATGTCCTAGGATTCTGATAAAATGGGGTATAAGAAGTTAATAAGAAAGAGAAGCATGATGCAAACACAAGAAGAAATGAATATTCTGGTACCTGAAAAACTGGCGGAAATTGAACGTACTTATGATGTTACCGTATTGTGGGCAATTGAGTCTGGTAGTCGCGCTTGGGGCTTTGAGTCTCCGGATAGTGACTTTGATGTGCGTTTCATTTACAAGCATAAGCAAGATTTTTATCTTAGTTTGAACGATCATCGCGATGTCATTGAACTACCAATTGACGACACCTGGGATGTGAGTGGCTGGGATTTGGCCACGTCTTTAAAGTTGCTTTATAAGTCAAATCCAACCCTCTTTGAGTGGTTACAGTCACCAATCGTTTACCAGCAAGACGAAGGCTTTATTGACCGTATCCGTCCGCTTGTTAGTCAGTATTTTTCCGAGAAAAAGATGCTCCACCATTACTTGAATACTGCTAGAACTCAAATGAATAAGTATCTTTCAGGAGACAAGGTCAAACCTAAAAAGTACTTCTATGCTCTGCGTCCCATTTTAGCCTGTCGTTGGATAGAAAAATATCATTCTGTTCCACCAATTTTGTTTGATGATTTAGTGAAAGAATTGCTTCCTGATGAAATGAAAGAGCATGTGTCTAGATTGCTTGATATCAAGATAAATGGACCTGAAGGTATGGAAATTGAACCGATAGATCCCATCCAGGACTACATCACCAAAAATATACAAGAGATAGATGATTACATCCAAAGTGTTACCGAGGAGAAGAAAGACTGGGAAGCTCTCAATCAATTTTTCCTTGAAGAATTAAGTCGCGACTGAGGTTAGATATGGGAAAATGGACATGTAGATGTGGTCAAGCAATGAACGACCACCAAGCGCCTGATCCAAATGCTTATTCGGTTTATTCGGATGAGTTCTTAGCAGAAATTTCTCAAGCTGAATTATTTTAAATGATAATCGGTCATTGTAATTACGGTAATTATTTGTTATAATACTCCAAAGGAGGAAATCAGATGGTAGTAAAAACAAGAAAACAAGGAAATTCAATCACCATCACCATTCCAAGTGAATTCAATATTCCAAGTGGTGTTAAATACGAAGCAAAATTGTTACCAAGTGGTGAAATTATCTTTACTCCCGAAGAGTCTGGACATCAGATTTCTTATGTCTCTGATGATGCTTTTGACTTAAATTTGGACAAAATTTTTGATGAATACGATGATGTTTTCAAAGCTTTGGTGGAAAAATGACAGTCTATCTGACAGAAGGGCAAATCGAGAAAATCAATGCTTTAGCAATTCAACGTTATTCGCTAAATGAAAAAATTCAGACTGTTAGTCCTTCTGCCTTAAATATGATTGTCAATTTACCAGAACAATTTGTTTTTGGCAAACCTCTTTATCCAACAATTTTTGATAAGGCAACGATACTATTTGTCCAATTGATCAAGAAGCATGTTTTTGCCAATGCTAATAAACGAACTGCTTTCTTCGTTTTGGTGAAATTTTTGCAGTTGAATGGTTATCGTTTTTCTGTAACAGTTGAAGAAGCGGTCGATATGTGTGTAACTATTGCAGTAGAATCCTTAACAGATGAAAGGTTAGCTAGCTACACCAAATGGATATCTGAACATTCATTTAGAGCTAATGGCCAAATTTAAGCTTGGATATTTAAATCCTATAAGTAAAAAATAGATAAACTGACAAAAAAGTAGCCCAATTAGGCTACTTTTTTAAAATTCTTTATAAACATAAGGATTCTCAGGTTTGTCGACCTTGATGAAAGACTGGACTTCAAGGGTTGGGAGAACCTGGTTGAGTTCCTTATGATAGTGATTGCTAATCTTACCTTTGACTTTTACCCAGGTGTTATTCTCATAATGATTGGTATTTCCTATGGTTAAGAGGCCAAAAACTCCTGAATCAGCGATACAGTGCATAATACCAAAGCGAAAAACAAATTGACTATTGGTATGATTTGGATCGTTGTAGACAAAGCCAATAAACTCAATTTCCTTGCCTTCAAATTCATTTGGATAATCATAGATAGCCTCCATGACTTCCAAGTAATTCTCATCCTTGATAACAATACTTGATTGAGCTAAGTATTTATCTGCACTCTTCCGAATAATATTTTCATGAGCTGTTTGTGAATAAAAGCGACTGGTATCCGGCTTGAGATACTGACTGCTAGTACCTTCACTTGCTTGGATTGCCTTGTCAGTTCCTTCAGACAAAGGGAAATAATAGCCTTTTGCCGATACTGTTTGTGAATCCAGAGTGACAGTTGGAAATGTAAATCCAACTAACAAAGGCAAACTTAAGAGGACAAAACTAGCAAGCTTGGTTGAAATACTATGTAAGTGACTATGTTCTTTCAAACGCTTGAAGCAAATATAGGCTTGAACGATGGCTAGTATCAAAGATAGAACCATGGTGATATAAGCCAAATAAGAGTAGTGGAGGTTTAGATACTGATTGAGCTTACCTGAAATATGTAGATAAAGAGTCAAAGAGAAATAACCAAATAAAATGAGAAAGCGTATCATAGTATGACCCCAACTAGGTAAGAATAGACAAGTACAACAAGAGTTACAATCGTCATGAACTGCCAAATAAATCGCGTTTTGAGATAATTCTTCATCATGAGTAGATTTTTGACATCAAGCATAGGACCTATAACCAGAAAGGCTAAAACAGGAGAAAAGCCAAAACTGGAGAGAAGAGAAGATCCAATAAAGGCATCTGCCTCACTACAAAGCGATAGTAAGAAAGATAAGAGCATTAAAAGAACAATAGCGAGTAGTGGTGTTGCACTAATTGATGTCAGAATACGAGTTGGTACATAGACTTGTACTAGGCTTGCAAAAAGACAGCCAAAGACCAAGTAACGCCCCATATCGAAGAACTCATCAACAGCTTGGATAAAGACTTGAAGAAATTTCTGACCTTTCGTTAAATGAGAAAAATCATGTTCATGACAAGCTAGTCTTTTTTCTTTTTGTATAGGTTCTTCCCAGAAAAATCCAAGGAAAAGACCCAATATCGTAGCAATGAGTATTGCCCCTAAAGCTCTTAGAAGAACCATTTGAATGGAATTACCAAAAGCTGAATAGGTCGCAAAGAGTACGATAGGATTGATGATCGGAGCTGTTGCTAGAAAGGGAACAGCTGTATAGCTTGGAACCTTCTTATCTAAGAAACGATTAATGATAGGAACAATTCCACATTCACAAGAAGGAAAGAGAAATCCTATAAAGGTACCAAAAAAGATTCTCCCCAAGCGATTTTTAGGGAGAAATTGATAAACTTTTTCAGGAGTGACGTAGACTTCAATAGCACCAGAGATGATGCTACCAATTAAGACAAAGGGTAAAGCTTCAATGATAATTGATAGAAAAATGGCACCAGCTTGTAAAACACTTGAAGGAAGGTTTTGAAAGAGATCCATCTATTTTTTCTTTTCTGCCTTATCTTTCTTTTCTTTGTCATCAGGAAATGTTACCTGTTTCAAATCAGGAAGTTTGGCAAACTCTTCGAACATTTTATCTAAGTCATCAGTTTTTGTAAATTTAACAGCCATAAGGCATACCTCGATTCTTTGTGCTACCTCTATTATACTATTATTTCTAGGAAATAGTTATATTTTATAATCAAGTTCCTTTTTATCTTTATAAAGTTGAAATAAAGCAACAAATTAATGAAAACAAGCTTTCCTGCTTATGGTATAATAGTTTCATGGATAAAAAATATGAAAAAATTTCCCAAGATTTGGGTGTAACCTTAAAACAAATTGATACTGTCTTATCTTTGACAGCTGAAGGAGCAACTATTCCCTTTATCGCTCGTTATCGGAAAGACATGACTGGTAGTTTGGATGAAGTGGCTATTAAGGCTATTATAGACCTTGATAAAAGCCTAACTGCTCTCAATGATCGAAAAGAAGCTGTTTTAGCAAAAATCAAAGAGCAAGGCAAGTTAACCAAGGAATTAGAAGAAGCAATTCTTTCCGCCGAAAAATTAGCAGATGTCGAAGAACTCTATCTTCCCTATAAGGAAAAACGCCGTACTAAGGCAACCATTGCGCGTGAGGCGGGACTCTTCCCACTTGCTCGTTTAATCCTACAGAATGTTTCTAACCTAGAAAAAGAAGCAGAAACATTTGTCTGTGAAGGTTTTGAAACTCCACAAGATGCTTTAGCAGGTGCAGTTGATATCTTGGTTGAAGCTCTATCTGAAGATGTCAACTTGCGTTCAATGACTTATCAAGAGGTCCTTAGACATTCTAAGATTACTTCACAAGTCAAGGACAAAAGTTTGGATGAAAAGCAAGTTTTTCAGATTTATTACGATTTCTCAGAAAAAGTTGCCAATATGCAGGGTTACCGTACGCTTGCCCTTAATCGTGGTGAGAAGCTAGGCATTTTGAAGATTGGATTTGAGCATGCAGTTGATCGTATTCAAGCCTTCTTTGCTGCTCGTTTCAAGGTTAAGAATGCTTATATAGACGAAGTGATTCAACAATCTGTTAAGAAAAAAGTATTGCCAGCTATCGAGCGCCGTATTCGCACTGAATTGACAGAAAAGGCAGAAGAAGGAGCTATCCAACTCTTCTCAGAAAACCTTCGTAATCTCCTTCTTGTAGCACCGCTAAAAGGACGCGTGGTTCTAGGTTTTGACCCAGCCTTTCGTACAGGTGCTAAGCTTGCAGTAGTTGATGCGACTGGTAAGATGTTGACAACACAGGTTATTTATCCAGTCAAACCAGCTTCAGCGCGTCAGATTGAGGAAGCAAAGCGTGATTTAGCAGATTTGATTGGCCAATACGGTGTTGAAATCATTGCTATCGGAAATGGAACTGCTAGCCGTGAGAGTGAAGCCTTTGTCGCTGAAGTTCTCAAAGATTTTCCAGAAGTCAGCTATGTTATTGTTAGCGAAAGTGGTGCTTCTGTCTACTCTGCCAGCGAACTTGCCCGTCAAGAGTTTCCTGACTTAACCGTTGAAAAACGTTCAGCCATTTCTATCGCTCGTCGCTTGCAAGACCCACTTGCAGAATTGGTTAAAATAGATCCCAAATCTATTGGTGTTGGTCAGTACCAACATGACGTTAGTCAGAAAAAACTATCTGAGAGTCTGGACTTTGTTGTTGATACAGTCGTTAACCAAGTCGGTGTCAATGTCAACACAGCCAGTCCAGCCTTACTTTCACATGTCGCAGGACTTAACAAAACGATTTCTGAAAATATCGTGAAGTATCGTGAAGAAGAAGGTAAAATCACTTCACGCGCCCAAATTAAGAAAGTTCCTCGCCTAGGTGCTAAGGCCTTTGAGCAAGCTGCTGGTTTTCTTCGTATTCCTGAAAGTAGCAATATACTTGACAATACAGGAGTTCACCCTGAAAACTATGCAGCGGTCAAGGAACTCTTCAAACGTTTGGATATTGAAGACCTAAATGAAGAAGCACAAGCTAAGCTCAAATCGGTTTCAGTTATTGACATGGCTCAAGAGCTAGAACTTGGCCAGGAAACTCTTAAAGATATTATTGCTGATCTTCTCAAACCAGGTCGTGATTTCCGTGATTCTTTTGATGCTCCAGTCCTACGCCAAGATGTTTTGGATATCAAGGATTTAAAAGTTGGGCAAAAACTAGAGGGAGTGGTTCGGAACGTCGTTGACTTCGGCGCCTTTGTTGATATCGGTATTCACGAGGATGGCCTGATTCATATCTCTCACATGAGCAAGAAATTTATCAAACATCCTAGTCAAGTCGTATCGGTCGGTGATTTGGTAACTGTTTGGGTGAAGAAAATCGATGTCCAACGCGAAAAAGTAAATCTGTCGCTCCTTGCACCAGATGAATCTAACTGATTACGTTAGGCAAGTCTCTTTAGAGGACTTCGGAAAATCTTTCAAACACCAAGCACAATGGAATACTAGTCTGCGGTCGACAGGCGGGCGATTTTTCCCTCAGGATGGGCATTTGGATTTTAATCCCAAAGTCTATCAAGAGCTAGGGGTAGAAGTTTTTCGGAAGATTGTTCGTCACGAACTCTGTCATTATCATCTATACTATGAAGGTAAGGGTTATAAGCATAAAGATATAGCTTTTAAGGAACTGTTAAAAGAAGTAGATGGACTACGCTTTGTTCCCCCTTTATCAAGTGTTCGTCAAAAACCAGCTTTAGTTTATAAATGTCACTCTTGTGGCCATGTCTATCAAAGAAAGCGTCGAATTGATACCAAACGTTATCGATGTGGTCTTTGTCATGGTAAACTTATCCTACAAAATCAGCCCAAGGACTGATGCAGGGAGCTTTAGTTCATGTTATACTTACTTCAAGAATACCGAAAGAGGTACAAATCATGAATAAAAATTTTTATAAAATGAGACGAAATCGCATGATATCAGGTGTACTTGCTGGTTTATCTGATAGATGGGATCTTGATGTGACTCTGGTACGCTTCATTTTTGCTATCTTTACAATCGCAAATTTCGGACTCGGAATCATCATCTACATCATCCTAGCCTATATCTTACCAACCAAAGAAGATATCGAAGCGGAGATGTACGGAACTGGCCCACGAAAGATGAAAGAAGCAGAACCAATCGATGATGATAAAGGTTGGTTTTGGTAAATCGCTTTTCCATTCTTAAAAAAATAAACCCTTGTAGTATCAAGGGTTTTTCTTTTGCTTGAAAATTTGTGGTAAACTAATAGTAGTTGATTTCAAAAAAATATCTCTATCTTACAAAAATGTAAGATTAAAGCTCCAAATGTAAGGTTATGTTATGGAACTAACTCTTTTTTTAGAGTACACTTATATCATAAAGATAAAGGAGCAAAACTATGAAAAATATTATACAAAAGAAACAAACAAGTAAACCGAGTCCTAAGGATATCGAGCGAGTTGAGCTCGGCATTCAAATGATGCTGGCTCAGTTTCAATTAATTGGATATTAAAAAGGAGATTATCATGACACTATTAGATGTAAAACACGTTCAAAAGATTTATAAAACTCGTTTCCAAGGCAACCAAGTAGAAGCCCTGAAAGATATTCACTTTACCGTTGAAAAAGGCGACTACGTTGCTATCATGGGTGAATCTGGTTCAGGTAAATCAACCTTACTTAATATTCTCGCTATGCTTGACAAGCCAACGCGTGGGCAGGTCTTCCTAAATGGAACTGACACAGCGACCATTAAAAATTCAGAAGCCTCAAGCTTCCGTCGTGAAAAGTTAGGCTTTGTCTTCCAAGACTTCAATTTGTTAGATACGCTTTCTGTTAAAGACAATA
>PPYF01545357.1_pt1 | contig 21731 bp, 13 predicted proteins | sample 1559871 | NCBI WGS metagenome assembly PPYF01 (sample SAMN08240021, study PRJNA423297) | Human gut metagenome, whole genome shotgun sequencing project.
TGTACGATGCGTTCCGCCGTTCGTCCGTCCCAGCGGTCGGGCAGGGTGGTGTGCTTCCATTCTCCGTGCAGCAGCTTGTCGAGCGAGGCGGAGAGAGCGAAGGAATTTTCGCCTACCAGCTCGTTGGTACCGATGCGCCAGGTTTCGGGATGCTCGGCATAGGTATTGAGGGTGATGCAGGGGACGTCGAGGAAGGTAGCTTCTTCGGCGATGTTTCCCGAGTCGGTGACGATGCCCCGTGCCTGGTTGATGAGGAATCCGAAGTGCAGGTAACTCTGCGGAGGCAGGATGTGCAGGTTGGTAGCATTCACTTCCAGCGACTTCACCGCCTTTTGCACGTAGGGGTGTAGCGGGGCGACGATAGGCATGCCGCCGGCCTTCTCGATGACGGTCTGGAGCAGGGAGTGCAGTACGGCTTTCTTCTCCAGCAGGTCGCGGCGGTTGAGGGTGAGCAGCAGGTAGTTCCCTTTCCGCAGGCCGAGGCTGGAGAACCACATGGGCTGCACCAGGCGGTGGCGGTTGAAACGGATGGTGTCAATCAGTATGTTGCCCACGTAGTGGATATATTCGGGTATCATGCCCTCCTGGTTGAGGTTGCGGTTGGCAACCATGCCGGCGGTGAAGAGATAGTCGGAAATGGCGTCCACGATGGTGCGGTTCACCTCGCGGGGCATGTTCATGTCGAAAGAGCGTGTGCCGGCTATGACGTGCGCCACCTTCAGTCCGCGCTTCTTGGCGACGATGGAGCAGCTCATAGTGGCGGTCATGTCATCTACCACCAGTACGACTTGTGCCGGATGCCCGTCCAACTCCCGCTCGAAGGCGAGCATGATGGAGGCTGCCACCTGCGAGTGGTTGTGTCCGGTGACACCGAGGTAGGCATCCGGTTTCCTCATGGAAAGGTCGGAGAAGAGCGAGGCATCCAGACTGGTGTCATCCTGCGGACCGGTGTAGACGATGCGGTAGGAGATGTTCTTTCCTGCCTCTCTGGCGGCGTCGATGGCGCGGCAGATGGGGGCTATTTTCATGAAGTTGGGGCGTGCGCCCGATACGATTGTTATTCTCATTGTCGTAGTTGGTGAAAAATGATACGACAAAAATACGTTTTCTTAGGGAAATTATTTGTTACTTTGCCTATTATTTTCAGAGTGTCTGTTGAAAATACACACTTATTCAATGTTTAATTTATAATTTATAATTTTTAATTCTCAAAGTGATAATGCCAACATTTGTTCAGATACTCGATTTCATTGGCACATTTGCCTTTGCCATCAGTGGCATACGCCTGGCCTCGGCCAAGCGGTTCGACTGGTTTGGAGCGTATGTGGTGGGTTTTGTGACGGCCATTGGCGGCGGTACGATACGCGACCTGTTGCTGGACGTCACCCCGGGCTGGATGACGGATCCCATTTACTTGATTTGTACCGGACTGGCCTTGTTGTGGGTCATCCTCTTCGGTAAACATCTCATCCATCTGCACAATACGTTCTTCATATTCGACAGTATCGGCCTGGCACTGTTCACGGTGGTCGGCGTGGGCAAGAGCATCGCGCTGGGCTATCCCTTCTGGGTGGCCATCATTATGGGCAGCATCACCGGGGCTGCGGGAGGTGTGATACGTGACGTATTCATTAACGAAATTCCGCTGATATTCCGGAAGGAGATTTATGCGATGGCTTGTGTGGTGGGAGGAACCTTCTACTGGATGTGCCATCTTCTGGGGATGGAGTCTTTCGTGTGTCAGATTGTGGGCGGTGTGACGGTGTTCGTTACCCGCATACTGGCGGTGAAGTATAGGATTTGCCTGCCTATCCTTTCGGGCAATGAAGAGGAGCAGGAAGGGTAGTCCGTTATCTGCTGTCTGAGAATCTCAGGGATTTTCCGGTGAAATTCCGGGCAATGTGCAAAAGAACTTCAGGTGTTAAAAATAAGATTCCCCGGCATTTGGAACCGAAATGTCGGGGAATCTTTCATATTCCTCGTTCCCCTGATAAGGGGGAAGGAGGATGGGATTGCTAAAGGGATAAAACAAGGTTAGAACAATGCATCCTTCGTGTTGAAAAGTTTGCGTTCGTTCAGTTTCACTACCTTGCCGAATTTTTCCAGTCGCTTCAGGTCAATGTTCTTTGGGTTGCCCATGATGGAAATGCAGTAAGGTTTGTCTTTGATGTTCTCTTCGTAGAATTTCACGATGTCGTCAAAGGTCAGTGCATCTACTTTCGGCAGGTTTTCCTTTGCTGGGTCGTCTGTGTAGCCTCTGTAGCCCAAGTCTACCAGTTCCATGGCTTTGTTGCGGAAGCTGGGGTGACTGGTCAGCATGGCTTGGCGGAGGTAGCTCTTGATGTTGTCGATACGTTCCGGATTTTTCGGCATGTCGTTGACGAGACCCATCAGTACGTCCAATGCATCGTTTGCCTTGTCGTTCTGGGTACCGATGTAGCCGCGCAGATAACTTGCTTTTCCGGCTATGCCTTGCGTGCCGACGAATGCGTAGGCTGTATAGGCCATGGAGCGTTTTTCGCGGATTTCGTTCAGAACGATGCCGGTGAAGTCAAGACCGAAGTATTGGTTGAATGCGCTACGCAGCACGTCGTCCTTTTTGTCAGCCTTCTGCATCGGGATGTAGAGGTGGATTTGGGCTTGTTCTGCATCGTTGTTAGGCAGGAAGTAGACGGTGTTTTCGGTCACCGGCATCATGTCCTTTGCCTGTGGGGAGTTGGACGGGCGTTCGTTGGCCACCAATGGGAGGTTCTTGCTCAGGATATCGTATACTTGGTCGAAGGGGAGTGTTCCGGTGAAGAACACCTTTGCCTCGTAGTTGGAGGCGCGGTTGATGTCGCCCGTCAGTTCTGAAATCTGTAATTCGTAAATCTCCTTGTCGGTCAGTTCCTTGATGTAGTCTGATTTCTCTCCGTAGAGCATGTACTGCCGCAGTGCTTCGTTCAGGATGCTGACGTTGTCTTTGCGCTGCTGGCGCATACCCATTGCCGAACCTTTCAGACGTGCCAGTTGCTTTTCGTCCAGTTTTGGCATCAAAATTTGGCGTGAAAGTAGCTGGCAGGCTTGCGGCAGGGTGGCTTCGTAGCCCTCCATGATGATGTAGAGGTTGTCATCATCGGCTGTCACGTGGCAGGTTGCGTTCAGCTTGCTGAGTTCTTCTTTCAACTCTTGCGGTTCGTAGGCCCCCATGATGCCTGCGTTGTTCATCAACTGGGCGGCATAGCCAAGTTTTGGGAATTCGCGTTCACCGGCTCCGTATTGTACAACCAACTGGAATACGTTATTCTCCTTGTTGGGTGTGTAGTACATCTTTGAACGGTCGTTCAGTTGCTTGATTTGCACTTCGCCGTAGTCTGCGAATTTCTCCTCCATCTGTCCGATGGGCAGGTTTTTGAATTGTGTTGCATAGAGCGATTCTTTTCCTATCGGAGGTTCTACGGGTTTGTAACCCGGCTTCTCAATCTTGGCGTTCTTGTCAGGCTTTCCTTTTTCGATATATAGGGCCAGGTAATTGTCTGACAGATATTTCTTGGCTACTCGCTTGATGTCGTCAGTGGTGATGGCCATAATCTTGTCCTTGTAATTGAGTATGTCGCCCAAGTCCTGCTCGTTATAGAAGGCGTTCATCAGTATCATGGCCTTGTCCTCGTTCGACTCCATTTCCAGGTCGAACTGGCGGCATTTCTCGGCTTTGATGGCATCAATTTTCCAGTCCTCGAATTCTCCGTTGGCGATTTGCTGGATGGCTTTCAAGGCTTTCTTTTCGGCGCTCTTGGTAGACTCGAAACGGCGCTGGTTTTCGTCGTAGAGTGGAATGGCCGCTACGATGGCGCGTCCTTGTTCGCGGAAAGTACGGGTGTAGGCTCCGGCGCTGGTCAGTTCACCGTCCAGTACCAGCTTGTCCATAGTTCCGGTCTGACTGTTGTTGTTCAGCAGTGCCAGGGCGATGTCCAGAGCGTCTTCGTCGGGATGTCCGGCAGGTACTCCATTGAATACCATTGCCACTTGCGGGTAGAATCCTACTTTAGCCGAATACTGTTTGCGGCCCTTTATTTCGAGGTTCTGGTAGACCTTGCGCTCGGGTGAGGGTTTAGCAGCCAGACGTCCAAAGGCGGCATTGATGCGTCCGCTGATTTGTTGGGCTTTGATGTTTCCTACGAGTACCAGTACCATGTTTTCGGGGACATACCATTGTTCGTAAAATTCAATCAGCTTGCTCAGGCGGGGATTCTTCAAATGTTCGGGCAGGCCGATGATGGAACGGGAGTAAGGATGTCCCTCAAAAGCTTTCTCCATCACGAACTGGTTCTGTGCACGTCCCTGGTCATCTTGTGAACGGTTATATTCTTCGTACACGTTTTCCAGCTCCGACTGGAAGGAACGGAATACGGGATGCAGGAAACGTTGTGAGGAGATTTCCAGCCATTTGTTTATCTGATAGGCAGGGAAGGAGCTGTGATAGAAGGTCCAGTCATAGTAGGTGCCTGCATTCACCCCTTTGGCACCCATGCTTTCCATCAGGTTGGAGTATTCGTTGGGAAGTCCCAATTTTCCAGCTTTGACGGTCAGCTCATTGATTTCCTTGCTGATGGCTTCTTTTTTTGCCGGGTCGGCTTCTTCGGCCATCTGGTCGTACTTGGCGATGATTTCCTTGTAGATCGGTTCTTCTTCCGTCCAGTTCAGCGCGCCTATCTTGTCTGTTCCTTTAAACATGACGTGCTCCAGGTAGTGTGCAAGTCCCGTGTACTCTTCGGGGTCGTTGATGGAACCGGCACGTACGCCTACCAGTCCGAACACGTCCGATTTGGATTCATCTTCCCATATATATACGGAAAGACCGTTCTTCAGCTTGAACGCCTTCAGTCCTTGTCCGAAGGAGGGCAGGGAAATGATAAGGGTAGTCAGCAGAAGAAGTGACTTAAATTGAAATGATTTCATAAAATAAAGTGTTTTTATGTAATAAAAGTGTTTTCCTATATGTAGGCAAAGCTATAAAAAAATCACGTAACATTTACGAAATCTTCGGAAAAATGATAGTTTTCAGTATATAATATTACCCGTAAACTATCAGAGAGGGGGGTGTAAACTGTCAAATGATAGTTTTCCCCCCTAATAAAAACCGTATTCCGTCCCCCGGGGCTTCAAATCTTCCTTATACTTGCAATCGTAAAACCTAAACCATTATTAACTATTTAAAAATTGAGCAAAGTATGAATACTTACAGTTTTAGAAAAGATTTGCTTGCAGTGCAAGAAGAACTGCTTCGCTTTGCATACAAGTTGACAGCCGACCGGGAAGAAGCGAATGATTTGTTGCAAGAGACATCTCTCAAGGCTTTGGATAACGAAGACAAATTTGAACCCGACACCAATTTCAGAGGTTGGATGTATACCATTATGCGCAACATCTTTATCAATAATTACCGGAAAATAGTTCGCGAACAGACTTTTGTGGACCAGACGGACAATCAGTATCACCTCAGCATGCCCCAGGACTCTGGTTTTGCCAGTACCGAGGGTGCCTACGACCTGAAAGAAATGCATCGCATCGTCAATGCCCTTCCACGCGACTATAAAGTCCCTTTCTCCATGCATGTGTCCGGTTTCAAGTACCGCGAGATTGCCGAACGCCTCGGCCTTCCGCTCGGAACGGTGAAAAGCCGCATCTTCTTTACGCGCCAGAAGTTGCAGGATGAATTGAAAGATTTCATCTGATAATAATTTGATAGTAGCAATATGATATATAACATATTGCTTATGATGAATTTTTAAGGGTTATTCTTGACTATATGTCAGAATAATCCTTTATATTTGTATATGTTAAGTTAACCGAAGGAAAATCTCTTATTATTGACTATGATGAAAAAGGAAATTAAATTCAGTCTTGTTTACCGGGACATGTGGCAGTCGTCCGGTAAGTATCAACCCCGGGTAGACCAGTTGGTACGTATTGCTCCGTTGATAGTTGAAATGGGTTGTTTTGCACGCGTTGAAACAAACGGAGGAGCTTTTGAGCAGGTAAACCTTCTGTATGGTGAAAATCCCAACAAGGCTGTACGCGCCTTTACCGCACCTTTTAGGGAAGCAGGCATACAGACGCATATGCTCGACCGCGGGCTAAATGCACTGCGCATGTATCCCGTTCCGGCAGATGTGCGCCGGCTGATGTACAAGGTGAAGCATGCCCAGGGTGTGGACATTACCCGTATCTTCTGCGGATTGAACGAGACGCGGAATATAATTCCTTCTATCAAATATGCTCTGGAAGCGGGCATGATACCGCAGGCTACGCTCTGCATCACGTATTCTCCCGTCCATACGGTGGAATACTATGCCAGTATTGCCGACCGGTTGATTGAAGCCGGGGCACCTGAAATCTGCTTGAAGGATATGGCGGGCATCGGACGTCCGGGTATGCTGGGACAGCTTGTCAGAACCATTAAGGAGAAGCACCCCGATGTGCTGATACAATACCACGGGCATAGCGGTCCCGGACTTTCCATGGCTTCCATTCTCGAAGTCTGTGAGAACGGTGCCGACATCATCGATGTGGCGATGGAACCCATGTCGTGGGGCAAGGTTCATCCGGACATCATCTCCGTGCAGGCCATGCTGAAAGACCTGGGTTTCCAAGTGCCCGACATAAACATGAAAGCCTACATGAAAGCCCGTGCCATGACGCAGGAGTTCATTGACGAGTTCTTGGGTTATTTCATGGACCCCACCAATAAACATATGTCCTCACTCTTGCTGAAGTGCGGTTTGCCGGGTGGCATGATGGGCTCCATGATGGCCGACTTGAAGGGAGTGCATTCCGGCATCAACATGATACTGCGCGGTAAGAACGAGCCGGAACTCAGTCTGGACGACCTGCTCGTCATGCTGTTCGACGAAGTGGAATATGTATGGCCCAAGCTGGGTTATCCTCCTTTGGTGACTCCTTTCAGCCAGTATGTGAAGAATGTGGCTTTGATGAACCTCATGCAGCAGGTAAAGGGAGAGGAGCGTTGGACGATGATAGACAACCATACGTGGGACATGATTCTGGGCAAGAGTGGACGCCTCCCCGGTACTTTAGCGCCCGAGATAGTGGAACTGGCTAAGTCCAAAGGCTTTGAGTTCGTGGATACGGACCCGCAGCTGAACTACCCGGATGCTCTGGATACATACCGGAAAGAGATGGACGAAAACGGTTGGGAATATGGCGATGATGACGAGGAACTCTTCGAGCTTGCCATGCACGACCGGCAGTATCGCGACTATAAATCCGGCGTTGCCAAGAAACGTTTTGAGGATGACCTGCAGCGTGCCAAGGATGCGGCGATGGCCAAAAACGGATACTCGGAAGAAGAAATCAAGAAGCTGAAGCGTGCCAAGGCAGACCCGATAATCGCGCCTTCCAAGGGGCAAGTGCTTTGGGAGGTTTCCGTCGAAGGTCCTTCTTCTGCTCCTTTCATCGGACGCAAGTACCAGCATGATGAGGTGTTCTGCTACATCTCTACGCCGTGGGGCGAATACGAGAAGATATGGACCGGATTTACCGGACGTGTGGTGGAAGTCTGTGCCAAGCAAGGGGATGTGGTCAATAAAGGGGATGTGATTGCTTATATCCAGCGAAGTGATATTTTTGCATAAAGTGGAGGATGACTGTTTTTCAGTCATCCTTTATCATCCAGCCATTTCTTGATGGTTTCCTTCAGCACTTCTTGAGTGAAGGGTTTGGTAAGGAAGTCGTTGCAACCTGCTTCCAGGGCAGCTTGCTTGTCGTGCTCGTAGGCATAGGCCGTAAGGGCGATGATGGGGACGTCCGGTACCAGTTCACGGATGATGCGAGTGGCGTCGATTCCGCCAAGGTTGGGCATTTTCATGTCCATCAAGATGAGGTCGGGGTGGACTTCCTCGAACATCGTTACGGCTTCCATGCCGTCTTTGGCATGTTTCAGCCGATAGAGTCGGCCTAAAATGGCGTTAATTAGGATGAAGTTGCTTTCTGTATCTTCGGCAATCAGGATGGTCTTGGAAGGAGGGGTAGGGAGTGCTCCGACCTCTTCATTCTTCGGGGAATCTCCGGGGGCTGCATTTTTGCCCCTCTGCTCTGTGGAGTGTGTCTCTGCTGTCGTTTCCTGGTTGTCCTCTTCTTTCTTTTCCGCCTCTGTTTTGCTGGTGGATTCCAGCGGGAGAACAAAAGTAAATGTGGTGCCTTTACCCACCTCTGAAGTGACGGATATGTTGCCACCCAGACGTTCGATGATGGTTTTGCAGATAGAAAGTCCCAATCCGGTGCCCTGGGCAAAGTTGTTCACCTTGACGAAACGTTCGAATACCCGGTCCACCTTGTCCGGTGCAATGCCCATACCCGTATCGGTGACGTGGAATGCTACATACTTGCCTTCCCGGCGATACCCGTAACTGATGTGCCCGGTGGTGGTGAACTTGAAGGCATTGCCTATCAGATTGGAAATGACCTGGAAAATCCGGTTCTTGTCTCCGTCAATCACGATATTCTCGTCAGAGGGTTCGTATATCAGTTCCACTCCTTCGGGACAGCGGAAAATATGTGCGTCGTGTATCTCCTTGCAGAGTGGATGGAGGCGTACGGGCGTGATGGTGAACTCCACGATGCCCGATTCTATTTTTGATAAGTCGAGGATTTCGTTAATGAGCTGGAGCAGGCGTTCGTTGTTCGATTCCACTATTTCGTAATAGCCTAGCCGTTCTTCCTCGTCGGTACTTTCGGCAATAATTCGTGAGAAGCCTACAATGGCATTGAGCGGTGTGCGTATCTCGTGGCTCATGTTGGCGAGAAAGGCAGATTTGAGTCGGTCGGAGGTCTCGGCTTTCTCCTTGGCTACGAGCAGTTCCCGTTTCATCTGTTCCATTTCCGTGATGTCCCATTCGATGTTCAGCAGGATGGGGGAGAAGTCGTTGCTTTCAATCTTCATCTTCCGTTTGTCCAGATAGATGGGATTTCCGTTTCCGTCGCGTTCTTCCGCAATCCAGTGCATCTCTTTGCCGGTTCTGGCTATTTCGATGTCTTGCGCCCTCTTTTCCTGAGCAGTCTCCAGAGGATAAAAATCGAAGTCGTCCTTTCCCAATGCCTCTTGTATGGGGATTTCGCGGTTATACGATTCGCGGTTGCGATAGAGGTACTTGAAGTTGTTGTTGATGTCCTTCACAACAATGCCTGCCGGGAGGTTTTCGATGATTTTGTCCAAAATCTGGTTGAACTGTTTGATTTGCTGCTCATGCCGGATGCGTGTCGATACGTCTCTTCCGAATGTCCAGATGGTTCCTTCCCCTTTGTCGCTTGTCACCCAATAAGCGTTTCCTTCAATGGCGAGTACTTCCGGACGCTTGGGCAGCGGATGGTAGACGATGTATCCGTGGTTCGTCTCTCCACGTTTGACACGGTTGGCAAACTCTTTCCAGGATGTTTCATCCCTGCCGTATGAGGGCAGGTCGTATATCTTCATCCGGGTGATGTCTTGGCCATTACCGATGCCATGCCGTTCCTTGAAGCAACGGTTGCAGAATATCAGCGTGCCGTCTTCGTGTGCCGAATAAATGTCCTCGGTGGAGTTGTTGATGGCATGTGTCAGCAGATTGATGTCGTTGCGCCGTTTCTGTATGTCGGTAATGTTCTGTATGTATCCTTCTATAGTGACATTCCCGTCTTTCTGCCGTTCGCGGGCAAACGCTTTGAGGCGGATATAGAAAATGTTTCCTTTGAGGAAGATGCGGTAGTCCACGCTGTTTTCCATCTTGCCTTTCAGATTCTCTTTCATCCAGCCGGTAAAGCTTTTCCGGTCTTCAGGAAGGATAAGTTCCAGATAATTGTCCATATTGATGTGCTGCACCTCTTCCGAACACATGATACCCGTATGGCCTGCATAACAGAATATGCGGGTCTGGGTATCGTATTGCCAGTTTCCGATGAGGGCGGCCTTTTGTATTTCGTTGAGCTCGTGGTTTTTCTTTTCGAGTTCCAGTTTGCGCTGGCTGCGTTCTGTGATGTCGCGGTACTGGCAGAGGACCATGCCGTCGTACGGGTACATGATGCATTTAAAGTAATAGGTAGTGTGACCCAGTGTCATTTCGTAATTATGGACTGAACGTACCTTTTGCGTCAGTACCTTCTTGAACTCCGGATATACTTGGTAGTAAGTGGACGGCGGTATCAGTTGGAACAGATTCTTGCCCAGCAGCTTTTCTTCCTTCATGAACCAAAGGTTTACATTGTGCACTGCGATGTCCATGCAAATGCCGTCCCGGTTCAGAAGGAGCATGGTATCTGACGTCAGCTTCAATAGTCTCTCGGCGTTTTCAGCTTGTTTCAAAATGTTTTTCATTCTTACAGTATTAGTTTCATGCCCTTCTGGCCTTCTCCCATGCGCCGCTTGCATTGCCTTTGCGCTTGTGCAGGTAGTTGAATCCTCGTATGACGTTGACGTTCATGAAGAGGAAATAGTAGGGGATGAAAAGTATCTTGTTTTTTATATGCTTCATTGAAAGGTAGTACCCCCAACTTCCCATGAGGTAGAAAAGAGCTTGTAACAGCCAGATGATGGCATACAGTAATGGCGTGCTTGTCGTAAAGATGAGAATTGTGTTGAGGGGAAGCAATAGGAACAATAGGATAGGAGTGAGCGACCAGCGCAGCACCCGGTGGGAAATATATTGGAAACAGAATGTGCCGTAACGGAATGGGTTGAGCAGCGGACGCAGCCGCCAGATGGATTGCAAGCCCCCGGCAGCGATGCGCACCTTGCGCTTTTCTTCTTCGCGCATGTCTGCCGAGCCGCTTTCTACGGCATAGGCATTGGCACAATAGGCAATGGTGTGTCCCTGCATGACGATGCGCAGGGAGAGTATGAAGTCGTCGAGCAGCGTATCTGTCTGCATTTCCTCGAACAGCTCGCGGCGCACGGCAAACAGTTCACCCGCTGCGCCTACTGCCGAATAGAGGCGTGCGTCGAGCGCTTTGAGGGTGGATTCGTATTTCCAGTATAGCCCTTCTCCCCCCGAGGCAGCATTGTCCTTGCTTTGCACGGCGATACGTTTTTCGCCTGCCACGCATCCCACTTTAGGGTCGGTGAAGGCGTGCACTATCTCCCGCAGGGCTTCGCGGTTGAGGTGAGTATTGGCATCGGTGAACACGACAAGGGGCGTTTCTACGAAATGTATACCGCGGTTCAGGGCGGCTGTCTTGCCTTGGCGTTGGGGTTGGTGGAGGACGATGGCTTGCGGCCAGTGGGAGAGGCGTTCGTTGGTATGGTCGTTGCTGCCGTCGGTCACCCAGAGGATGCGTAGCTTGTCGGCGGGATAATCCAGCTCCAGGCAGTTGTGCATTTTTTCATCCACTACATCTTCTTCGTTGTAGGCGGCGATAAATAGCGTCAATGGGGGTAAAGCATCGTCGGCAGGCATCGGACGGGGCGCAGGCTTACGGAAACATTCTTTTATCTTGACCAGGATATATAATAGTATACCATATCCTATATAAGTATAGAACACTATGAATAAACTTATCCAGAAGAGTACTTCAAGGGCTTTCATGTATCCGCTCGTTTGCTTTCTTTTTTGATAAAAAGAAATGTGATTGCCAAAAGTATGGATAATCTTTTACCGATGCAAGAAAAAGAAAAGAAAAATAAAATGTTTGTTTCTCAAGGTGTTCCGATGTTATAAGGAAGTGGGCTTCCTATAGAGGTGAGCTTGAATAACCTTGTGAGTGAGAGGCGATTAAAGGCTTTCAATCATCATTCTCCATAGGAAAGGGATGGGCAGGTAGGCAGGGCGTTACTCAAAACGCTTCTGTCATATTGAAGTAAAACAACATCTGGTTGTTTACCGTGTTTTTGCCTAAATCCAGGCGGACGTTCATGCGTGGCTGTACCTCAATGCGTAGACCTACACCATAGTTGGGCAGTACACCCTCTATCTTGCCGGGAGTGGGGCCCATGAAGCCGCAGCCGGTCCAGGCTACAAAACCTATGTGGTTGAGCATCCGCTTCACCCAAGTGCTGCAGTCGGTATTGAGCATCTGTCTGTACTCTGCCATGACCACATGCGAGGACTTGTCGCGATATTGCCCCATGTAGTAGCCGCGCAGGTCGAAAGGCGTTCCGGTGAGGGCATATTGCGTCAGAGGGACGTCACCGAACACGTTCTTGGTCTGTGCCGTCCACGCGAGCACCCTGCGCTTGCCCAGTGACTTGTATTGGCGGTAGTCTATCTCTAGGCGGTAGAAGGTCTGGTCGCTGCCGATGAACTTGGCGTACATCATGCCGCGGAAATCCAGATACATACCACGGTAGGCGTTGGCAGGGACGTCACGGCTGTCGTATGTCAGCAGGAAACCGAGGCCGGAGTTGAAGTTGTTATAGCCATTAGCCGTACCGCCTGCCTCTTTGTACGAGGGTTCGTCCACCAAGAACTTGCCGGGCTCCGTCAAGTGGTCGTAATTGATGTCGATTTGAGGTCCGGCAAAGATATTGCTGTTGCCCAGTCGGAAAAGGAACCAGGGGTTGATTTGCACGCCGCTGTACCGGTATTTGCTGGTACTGTCGCTTCGTACATAATCTTTATTGGTATTATAGCCGATGCCGTAAAAGTTTTCTTCCGTATTTTTATAGCTGAACTTTCCGAAGATACGGAAACGGTCGCCCTTAAAGAAGAGTTGCGGTTTGGAGAAGAGATTGATGCCACCGTTGAACATGAAGGCGATGGCCATGGGCACTACGGAGCGCAGCTGCGTGGTGTCGCTGGGGTTCATGCGGAAGGTCATCAGGGCGCTTCCTCCCAGCACGGCACCGAAGTCGGGGGTGTAGCTGGGTCCGCCCAGAATATTGTAATGCAGATTCCGACGCGCTACCTTTTGCTTGCGTAGTTCTTTTTTGGTCAGTGCAGGAACGCTGTCGTTTGTGGCGGCCGCAGTCTGTTCCTGGGCATAAAAGGTGGTGGCGAACAGCACCAGTGCGATAATGCTTAGTATATATCTTTTCATGTCGTACGAAATGTGGGTGCAAAGGAAACTATTTTATCCCGAATAGTTTTCACTGTAATAGATAATAAATCTAAAGATGTCACTAAAATTATCAAAAAAGACATTACTTTTGTCTGCTTCACGAAGCAAGACATCAATAACTAAAAACACATAATCTGAATGAAGAAACGATTTTTATCTGTAATTGTTCTGAGTGCCGCACTGCTCTCCGTGCAGGCACAAGAGGGAAAAGGGGGTATCAGCCCCGAAATGCTTGGACAAATCAAGCAAAGTTATCAAGGCACGGCTGCCGACAAGGCGCTCCGCAATGCCATAGGCAATAATGACATCCGTAAACTGGCACTCAACCAGGAGAATATGCAGGGCATGGATACCCACTTCTCCATCAAGGTAGAATCCAAAGGTATCACCGACCAGAAGTCGTCTGGCCGCTGCTGGCTGTTTACGGGGCTGAATGTGATGCGTGCCAAGACCCTTGCCGAATACGGTTTCCAGTCTTTCGAGTTCTCCGAAGTCTATCCCTTCTTCTGGGACCAGTTGGAGAAGGCAAACCTCTTCTTGCAAGGCATCATCGACACCTCCAAGAGTCCCCTGACTGATAAGACCGTGGAATGGCTCTTCCAGCATCCGCTGAGCGATGGGGGTACCTTTACCGGTGTGGCCGACATTGTTTCCAAATACGGCCTTGTTCCCAAAGATGCCATGCCCGAAACAAACAGCAGTGAAAATACCTCCCGCATGGCCAACCTCATCTCTCTGAAGCTGAAAGAGTATGGTCTGCAACTGCGTGACATGGCTGCCGCCGGTGCCAAGCCCGAAGCTCTGGAGAAGGAGAAAACTACGATGCTCGGAACCATCTACCGCATGCTGGTGCTGAACCTCGGTGTACCTCCCACGGAGTTCGACTATGTCCGCCACGATGCCAAGGGTAATCCTGTGGAGACAGAGCATCACACTCCCATGTCTTTCCTTGAGAAATATGGAGACAAACAACTGCTGACCAACTACGTAATGCTGATGAACGACCCCAGTCGCGAGTATTACAAGTGCTATGAAATAGACTATGACCGCCACCGTTACGACGGCAAGAACTGGACTTATGTTAACCTGCCCGTAGAGGACATCAAAGAGATGGCCATTGCCTCCTTGAAGGACAGCACCATGATGTACTTCTCCTGCGACGTGGGCAAGTTCCTGAATTCCGAACGCGGTCTGCTCGATGTGAAAAACTATGACTACGAATCACTGATGGGCACCACCTTCGGGATGGACAAGAAGCAACGTATCCAGACTTTCTCCAGTGGCTCTTCCCACGCCATGACCTTGATGGCCGTTGACTTGAACAAAGACGGAAAGCCCGTAAAATGGATGGTAGAGAACAGTTGGGGAGCCGCTTCCGGTTATCAGGGACATCTCATCATGACCGACGAGTGGTTCAATGAATACATGTTCCGTCTGGTAGTGGAGACAAAGTATGTTCCCGCCAAAGTGATGGAACTGTTTAAACAAAAGCCCGTCCGCCTGCCGGCATGGGACCCGATGTTCGCTGAAGAAAAGTGATGATAAGGATTAGGGGTTAGGGATTAAGGATTAGTGGGCTGCACTATGATTCCGCAGGGTATTAACCCCTAATCCTTGTTCTCGTGTTCGTTAACGAAAGGGATTACGGAAATTTCTCCGTAATTCCTTTCTTTTTTACTCTTTATTCACGTTCTTTTTTGCTACTTTTGCGGCAAATTAATGAAACCATTATTTTAAATAAACGCATGGCAAATGTAATTAAGTTACGTAAAGGCCTTGACATCAACCTGAAAGGCGCTGCTGCCCAGGAACTTGTGTCTGTTAAGGAACCGGGATTCTATTCGCTGGTTCCCGATGACTATACAGGCATCACTCCGAAAGTGGTAGTCAAAGAGCAGGAATATGTGATGGCCGGGGGACCCTTGTTTATCGACAAGAATCATCCTGAATTGAAATTTGTTTCGCCCGTTAGCGGCGTAGTGACAAGCGTGGAGCGCAATCCGCTGGCTCCCGATTTTGAATTCGCGCTGAAGGGAGAAGAAGCAAACTTCCAGACGGGACTCGACGCTTTGTCAAAGATGGCAAAGACGTATCTGGGTATTAGTGTAAAACAAAAGTCTGCTGCTCTTGTGCAGGCAAAGAACGTTACCGTAACAGCTTTCGACGGACCACATCCGGCAGGCAACGTGGGTGTACAGATTAACCACATCTCTCCGGTAGTGAAGGGTGAAACGGTCTGGACCATCAGTGCCGAAGCCGTACTCTTCATCGGACGTCTGATGAATACCGGTCGTGTGGACATGACCCGTACGGTGGCTGTAACGGGTTCCGAAGTGTTGAAACCCGCTTATTGCAAGCTGAAAGTCGGCGCTCTGTTGACGAACGTTTTCAAAGGTAACGTGACTACCGACAAAGACCTCCGCTACATCAGCGGCAACGTGCTGACCGGTAAGAAAGTTTCTCCGAACGGCTTCCTCGGCTCTTTCGACAGCCAGCTGACCGTTATTCCCGAAGGAGATGAAATCCATGAAATGTTGGGTTGGATTATGCCGCGTTTCAATCAGTTCAGCGTCAACCGCTCTTACTTCAGTTGGTTGATGGGCAAGAAGGAATATGTGATAGATGCCCGTATCAAGGGTGGCGAACGTCACATGATTATGTCCAACGAATACGACCGCGTATTTCCGATGGACATCTTCCCCGAATACTTGGTGAAAGCAATCATTGCAGGTGATATCGACCGTATGGAGGCTCTGGGTATCTACGAAGTAGCTCCCGAAGACTTCGCTCTTTGCGAATTCGTATGTTCTTCCAAAGTGGAAGTGCAGCGCATCGTACGTGCAGGGCTCGATATGCTTCGTGCCGAAATGGCATAATCGGGGCGTATGGCAAATCGTAAATTGTAAATCGTAAAATCGTAAATATATTAATGAAAGCGTTAAGAAATTATCTCGACAAGATAAAGCCGAACTTTGAGGAAGGCGGCAAATTCCACGCATTTCGTTCGGTGTTTGATGGCTTCGAAACATTCCTGTTCGTGCCCAATGCCACTTCGAAATCGGGAACGCATATTCACGACTCCATTGACAGCAAACGCATCATGTCGATGGTGGTCATTGCGTTAGTACCGGCGCTGCTGTTCGGTATGTATAACGTAGGTTACCAGCATTTCCACGCTACCGGTGCTGCCGGAGGCTTCTGGGAAATGTTCATCTACGGTTTTCTGGCTGTATTGCCAAAAATCATTGTATCTTATGTAGTAGGTCTCGGCATTGAGTTCGTAGTGGCTCAGTGGAAGAAGGAGGAGATTCAGGAAGGCTTCTTGGTTTCCGGTATCTTGATTCCGATGATTGTTCCGGTAGACTGCCCGTTGTGGATTCTGGCGGTGGCTACTGCATTCTCTGTAATTTTTGCTAAGGAAGTATTCGGTGGTACGGGTATGAACGTGTTCAACGTAGCTTTGATTACCCGTGCATTCTTATTCTTTGCTTATCCTACGAAGATGTCCGGTGATGCCGTTTGGGTATCGGGCGACAGTATCTTCGGTCTGGGACAGTCGGTAGATGGTCTGACGGTAGCTACTCCGTTGGGTGCAGCCGCTACCTCGGGAGCCGTTCCGGAGTTCTCCTGGGACATGGTGACCGGCCTTATTCCGGGTTCCATCGGTGAGACAAGTGTTATCGCCATCGCTCTGGGTGCCATTCTGCTGTTGTGGACGGGTATTGCAAGCTGGAAGACGATGTTCTCCGTATTCGTAGGCGGTGCCTTCATGGCATGGGTGTTCAATGCAATCGGTCCCGACACTCCGATGGCACAGATGCCTTGGTACGAACACCTCGTGCTGGGTGGTTTCTGCTTCGGTGCCGTGTTCATGGCTACCGACCCCGTTACATCGGCACGTACAGAGACCGGTAAGTATATCTTCGGATTCCTGATTGGTGCCATGGCTATCATTATCCGTGTGCTCAACCCCGGTTACCCCGAAGGTATGATGCTTGCCATCCTGCTGATGAATATCTTCGCTCCGCTGATTGACTACTGTGTGGTACAGGGTAACATCAGCCGTCGCGAGAAACGTGCAATCAAGTCTAACAATTAAATACCGGAAAAGAAATGAATACCAATAGTAATAGTTATACTATCATTTATGCTTCGGTAATGGTTGTTATCGTTGCATTCCTGCTGGCATTCGTAAGTTCTTCCTTGCGCGAGACGCAGAACAAGAATGTGGAACTTGACACGAAGAAGCAGATTCTTGCTGCACTCAACATCAAGGACGTGAAGGATGCCGAAGCTGAATATAATAAATATGTAAAGGGCGATATGCTGATGAACGTTGACGGTACTCTGACAGAGAATACCGGTGCATTTGCTACCGCTTACGAGAAGGAAGCCAAAGAAAATAACCGTCTGCACGTATTCGTGGCAGAGGTTGACGGTGAGAAGAAATATGTATTTCCCGTTTACGGTGCCGGTCTTTGGGGCGCTATTTGGGGATATGTTGCACTGAACAGCGACAAGGATACCGTTTACGGTGTTTACTTCTCCCATGCCAGTGAGACTCCGGGTCTGGGTGCCGAAATTGCCAGTGCGCACTTCCAGGGAGAGTTCCCCGGCAAGAAAACGTTGGAGAACGGCGAGGTAGTCCTCGGTGTTGTGAAGAACGGCAAGGTAGAGAAACCTGACTATCAGGTGGACGGCATTTCCGGTGGTACCATCACTTCTGTAGGTGTGGATGCCATGTTGAAGGCTTGTCTGAGCAGCTACAAAAACTTTTTAACTAATAATAATGAGGAGGAATAAGAATATGGGACAATTGTTTTCAAAGAAGAATAAAGAAGTATTCTCTACTCCGCTGGGACTGAACAATCCCGTTACCGTGCAGGTATTGGGTATCTGTTCTGCTTTGGCTGTTACTGCCAAACTGGAGCCTGCCATTGTGATGGGTCTTTCAGTGACGGTGATTACAGCATTCTCCAATGTAGTGATTTCACTGCTGCGCAAGACGATACCCAACCGTATCCGTATCATCGTTCAGCTGGTGGTTGTTGCCGCGTTGGTAACTATTGTAAGTGAGATTCTGAAAGCTTTTGCTTACGATGTAAGTGTGCAGCTTTCTGTATATGTAGGTCTGATTATTACCAACTGTATCCTGATGGGACGCTTGGAAGCATTTGCCATGCAGAACGGTCCCTGGGAATCTTTCCTTGACGGTGTGGGTAATGGTTTGGGATATGCCAAGATTCTGGTAATCGTAGCCTTCTTCCGCGAGCTTCTGGGTTCGGGAACGCTGCTCGGTTTCAACATCTTGAACTATGAACCTCTGCAGAAGTTGGGCTATGTGAACAACGGCTTGATGCTGATGCCGCCAATGGCGTTGATTCTCTGCGCTTGCATCATCTGGTATCAGCGTGCACGTCACAAAGAATTGCAGGAAAAGCAGTAATAAATAAATGAAGAATGAAAAATGAAAGAATGAAAAATGGGCTGCTCTGCTGCAGTACAAGTTCTCATTGCTTTAATTCTTTAATTCTTTAATTCTTAATTTATCGAAGAGATATGGAACATTTAATAAGTTTATTCGTCCGCTCTATCTTTGTGGACAACATGATATTCGCGTTCTTCCTCGGTATGTGTTCTTACCTTGCCGTATCGAAGAATGTGAAGACTGCCGTAGGACTGGGTATCGCCGTAACTTTCGTGTTGGTGGTTACGCTTCCGGTCAACTATTTATTGCAGACCAAGGTGCTGGCTGCCAACGCAATCATTGAAGGCGTTGACCTCAGCTTCCTGAGCTTTATTCTTTTCATTGCTGTAATCGCAGCTATCGTTCAGTTGGTGGAAATGATTGTAGAGCGTTTCAGCCCTTCGCTGTATGCTTCACTGGGTATCTTCCTGCCGCTGATTGCTGTAAACTGTGCCATCATGGGTGCTTCCCTTTTCATGCAGCAGCGCATCACGCTGGGTGAGAGCGACCCGAAATTCATCGGTGGCATTGCTGATGCTGTCTCTTATGCGTTGGGCTCCGGTATCGGTTGGTTGCTGGCTATCGTCAAATGCCAGGTAATGGAAGGTGGGGGTGAAATCTTGCCTTCTGAGACTCCGCACTTCAGCCGTAAGCAAATACAAGATCACTGGCGTCTGGGTTGCCAGGTGAAAGTGAAAGGCGATATGGCCATCAAGGTTCCCGAAAGCGTACTGGGCGTAAAAGAGTGGGAGTGCGAGGTTATCTCCAACAAGAATGTGGCTACGTTCATCAAAGAGTTCATCGTTGCATTGCCCAAAGGCGAGCACATGGATTTCGTTCCGGGTTCTTATGCGCAGATTAAGATTCCTAAATATTCGATGGATTATGATAAGGACATCGACAAGAGCCTTATCGGTGATGAGTATCTGCCTGCATGGGAGAAATTCGGTCTGCTGGGCTTGAAGTGCCGCAATGACGAAGAAACCATCCGTGCCTATTCTATGGCCAACTATCCTGCCGAAGGCGACCGCATTATGCTGACGGTACGTATCGCCACGCCTCCGTTCAAGCCGAAAGACCAGGGCCCGGGCTTCATGGATGTAATGCCGGGTATCGCTTCTTCTTATATCTTTACCCTGAAACCGGGTGATAAGGTAACCATGAGTGGCCCTTACGGAGACTTCCATCCGATATTCGACTCCAAGAAGGAGATGATGTGGGTCGGCGGTGGTGCCGGTATGGCTCCGTTGCGTGCACAGATTATGCACATGACGAAGACGCTGCACACTACAGACCGCGTGATGAATTACTTCTACGGTGCACGTGCATTGAATGAAGTGTTCTATCTGGAAGACTTCCTGCAGATTGAAAAGGATTTCCCCAACTTCAAGTTCCATCTTGCACTGGACCGTCCCGATCCGGCAGCCGATGCAGCGGGCGTGAAGTACACTCCGGGCTTCGTACACAACGTAATTTACGAGACTTACTTGAAAGACCACGAAGCTCCCGAAGACATCGAATACTACATGTGCATGCCTTTCAGCATTTCGGCCTGGCGTACTACACTGCCGTTACCGTCCGAGAGCTGGTTGAAGGCTTTATCGTAATCCCTTTGCAGGCTGGCCAGCCGGTCGCCGATACCGAGGAAGGTGTCGGTAAAGCCTGCGATTTTTTCATATAAGATGGTGCCGCGCTTGATGATGGCCTGCACATTCTTTACCTGGTTCTCCTTCTTCCAAAGGTCGAGCGAGAGGCGCAGGGCGCTAATCAGGTTGGTGGGGCTCATTAGTACCACCTTTTTGTTGTAGGCATATTCCCAGAGGTGGGCATCGCTTTGGATGGCGAGGAGGTAGGCACCTTCGGTGGGGATGAACATCATAACGAAATCCGGTGATTGGGCGTCGTAATGCGAGTAGTCTTTATGGCTGAGCTCGTCGATGTGGGAGCGGACAGATTGCAGGTGTGCTTTCAGGAAGTGTGCCTGCTCCTCCTTGCTTTCGGCAGAGGTGTAGGCAGCATAGGCAGTCAGCGACACTTTGGAGTCGATAATCATTTCCCGTTCGTCGGGGTATTTCACGATGATGTCGGGCTGCATCTTCTGCCCGCTTTCCTCGTTGATGATGGCTTCGCCCCGTTCGTCTTTTAGAAACTCCTGGCGGAAGTAGTGTTCGCCTTCAATCAGTCCGGAGGCTTGCAACAAACGTTCCAGAATCATTTCGCCCCAGTTGCCTTGCATTTTGGAGTCTCCTTTCAGGGCACGGGTCAGGTTGTTGGCATCTTCGCTGAGGCGGTTGTTCAGTTCCACCAGTTCCTTGATGCGTTCACCCAGCGAGAAGCGTTCTTTGGCTTCGGTGCTGTATACTTGTTCCACCTTTTGGCGGAAGTCCTTCAGGTTATCGCCCAGCGGGCGGAGCAGATTGCCCAGGTGTTCGGTATTCAGCCTGGTAAAGTCTTCGGCTTTGCTCTGGAAGATACGGTTGGAGAGATTCTCGAACTCGGTGTTCATGCGCTTGTGCAACGCTTCGGCTTCTTCCTTCTGCAGCTTCAATAATTCTATTTCCTTCTTTGTCCCGCTGATTTCTGCCCTCAGTGCGGCAGACTTGCGGTCTGCCGCCAGATAGCCGACTACGGTTCCGATGATTATCCCTATAATCAGTAATACTATCTCCATAGGTGTTTTGAAGTGTCCGCCTTATTGTGTCAATATTTCGTTTCCGTCTTCAGTAATCAGGATTTGGCTTTCCCATTGGGCAGAAGGCAGTCCGTCGTCTGTGCAGACGGTCCATCCGTCGGCTTCGTCGATAAAGACTTCGTAGCTTCCCATGTTAATCATCGGTTCGATGGTGAACGTCATGCCCGGCACTATCAGCATGCCCGTACCACGTTTGCCGAAGTGTTCCACATCCGGTTCTTCGTGGAACTTGACGCCGCAGCCATGTCCGCAGAGGTCGCGTACCACGCTGTATCCGTTCTTTTCCGCATGCTCCTGGATGGCGGCGCCTACGTCACCGAGGCGTGCCCAGGGCTGTGCGGTCTGTATGCCTATGTCACGGCATTCTTTGGTGACCTGTACCAGTCTCTGCATGTCGGGGCTGACTTCGCCAATCATGAACATGCGTGATGCGTCGGCAAAGTAACCTTTGTAAATGGTGGATACATCGACATTTACAATATCACCGCTTTTCAGGAATTCCCTGGTGCTGGGAATGCCGTGGCACACTACATCGTTGATGCTGGT
>PPYF01157843.1_pt1 | contig 21719 bp, 17 predicted proteins | sample 1559871 | NCBI WGS metagenome assembly PPYF01 (sample SAMN08240021, study PRJNA423297) | Human gut metagenome, whole genome shotgun sequencing project.
GCCTTTGCGCCGTTGTCGTAGATGGAGTAGAACATCTTGTTGTCGCCTTCCAGACTGTCGGCGATGCCCAGCACAGGCTGGATCGCGCCGCTTTCGGCAAACAGCTTGCAGGCTTCGTCGCTGTACAGGTAAGCCACGAACTGCTTGGCAGCATCCAGATGCTCGGCACCGGCCGGGATCCATGCCTGCTCAAACCAGGTGTAGCTGTAGCCGTCGCCGCCAGCCTGCACAGCCGGCAGAGCGGTCATGCCCCACTCAAAGCCATCCGCACGGGGAGCCTCGGCCATCTCGCCCACGATCCAGGTGCCGTTGGGCATGAACAGAGCCTTGTTGTCCAGCACCAGCTGCTGGTTCTGGGTAAAGTCCTGATCGTTGGCCTGGGCAGGGGTGATGGGGTTGGTGTAGGAGGCCAGCTTAGCCACGATATCAAAGCAGGTCTTTGCCTCGGGGGTGTCCCAGATGCCCTCGGTGTAGTGGGTGGCCTTGTTGAAGAACTCGGGGCCGCCTGCTGCGTACATCAGAGCATAGAAGAAAGCGTCGAAGTAGCCGGTGGTGGGGTAGGTGAACAGGTAAGTGCCCTCAGCCTTTGCCTTTTCGCCCAGCTCCCACATCTCGTCCCAGGTCTTGGGCACGTCCCAGCCCTTTTCCTTCAGGAAGCCGGCGTTGTAGAACAGGCCGCAGGGGCTGTAGAACATGGGAGCCAGGTAGGTCTTGCCATCGCCGTAGGGGTTGGTGAGAGAAGTGTCGGTAAAGCCGCCGGCGATCTTCTCGCTGACCTTCTTGCTCTCGCCGGGCACGGTCATGCTCAGCACGTCGGTGATGTCAGCGATCAGGTTGCCCTTGATGAACTGCTCCGTGAGGGCAGCCTCACGGCCGGTAGCCAGGTGGATCACGTCAGGGTAATCGCCGCCCTGCATGGAAGGTCCGATGACGTCCTCCAGCTTCTTATCGGTGGTCAGCTCCACCTTGATGCCGGTCTGAGCGGTAAAGGCTTCGGTGACCTTCTTCCACATCTCTGCACCGTAGCCAGTCTCGATGGCAGCAACCTTGATGGTCACGTCCTCAGCTGCAGCAGAAGCAGCGGAAGATGCGGTGCTGGGGGCAGTGGAGCTGGCAGCACCACCACAGGCAACCAGGCTCAGTGCAGCGGCACCCACGCCAGCCGCTTTCAGGAAATTGCGACGAGAAATGCGTTTCATAGTGTATCCTCCATCATTTGATCTCGTTCAAACACAGCCGGGGCAAACAGGTTCTGCCCGGGAGGGCTGTGTGTTTTTCTGTTCCCAATATAAGTTTTTTCGCCTTCCCGAACAAGGGGTTTGTTGTTTCTTTTTTTAGAAATCTTGCTCTCTGGAATTTTCTTTCAGCAAAGTTGCTAAATTCAAGAGGTTGTTTTGGGCAAATTGCCTTTGTCTGTAACTTTTTTGACATATTTCAAAGTTTTTCCGGAACAAAAATAGAGGACCCACTAAAAAACAGGGCTTGCTTTTTTCTCGCTTTCCCTCTATAATGGAAAAAAGCCCACGAGACATCGTATCATTTTGACATTTCTTTTTTAATTATCTTGCTTTTATTTTTATGTTTTTTGCATCACTCAAAGGAGCCGTTGTGTTATGAGCACCCAACGCTTTGATATCCAGCACGCCCCTGCCCCCCGGGAGTCCTTCCGGCTGCTGTACATCAGCAAAAGCCGGTTTGGCGGTGACTGGAACAGCACCACCCACACCCACTCCTGCACGGAGCTGTTCTACTGCCTCAGCGGTGAAGGTCAGTTCTACCTTGCCGGGCAGCTGTTTCCGGTAAAGCCCGACGACATGGTCATCGTGAACCCCCAGGTGGAGCACACGGAATTGAGTCTGAACGCCTCACCGCTTGAATATATCGTTCTGGGTGTGGCTGGCATTGAGATCTTATTCGGCAAGGCTGATTCTTCTTATGCTATCTTCAACTGCCGTGAAAACCGGGAACGGATGGTCACTCTGCTGCATATGCTGCTTGCCGAAGCCGACCGTAGTCTGGATGGCTGCGAAACCGTCTGTCAGGACTTGCTGGAGGTGCTGCTGATCTGGCTGGTACGCTGCACAACGCTCTCTTTGCAGGTGGAAGAAACGCCACGGTCTGACAGCCGGGAGTGCGTAGAGATCAAGCGATATCTGGACAGCAACTTCCGGGAGGACATCTCACTTGACCGTCTGGCAGAGATCGCACACATCAATAAGTATTATCTGGCCCACACCTTTCAAAAGGAGTACGGCATCTCTCCCATCACCTATCTGAATTGCCGCCGCATTGAGGAAAGCAAATATATGCTGGGCAATACAGGTTACAGCTTGGCTCAGATCAGCGAACTGATGGGCTTTTCGTCCCCCAGCTATTTTTCCCAGTGCTTCCGCAAAGCGGAGGGGCTGACTCCCAACGAATACCGCCGTCAGGTACGGCAGGGACAACGCCCTGCCCCGGCAAAACGGCATGAAAGATAAAGAAACGAGGATCACATCATGAAACCTGTAACAGAACCCATTCTCCTGGCAGCAGCAAACGCCTTTGATTTTGGCGGACCGGTGGTCTGCGACGGCCGCCACTACGGCGAGGGCCATATCAACGACACCTATCTGGTCTGGCGGGCCGACCACTCCAAGCGGTTCATCCTGCAGCGTATCAACACCGACACCTTCACGGACCCGGTGGGCCTGATGGAGAACGTCTGCGGCGTTACCCGGCACCTGAGCCGCAAGATCCTGGCAGAGGGCGGCGACCCCATGCGTGAGACCCTGAACGTGGTCCCCACCCTGTCCGGCAGCACCTGCTACCTGGACGCTGAGGGCGGTGCCTGGCGTGCCTACGACTTTGTGGAGGGCACTGTCTGCCTGCAGCAGGTGGGCAGCGAGGGAGATTTCCGCACCGTAGCCGAGACTCTGGGCAAGTTCCAGAACCAGCTGGCAGACTACCCTGCCTCCACCCTCCACGAGACCATTGCCCGGTTCCACGACACCGCCAACCGCTACGCCAATTTTGAAAAGGCCCTGGCTGCCGACAGCATGGGCCGGGCCGCCAAGATCGCTGAGGAGATCGCCTTTGTCCGTGCCCGGGAGGCCGACTGCCATGTGCTGCTGGACCAGCTGGCTGCCGGAGAGATCCCCCTGCGTGTCACCCACAACGACACCAAGATCAACAACGTCCTCATTGACGAGGCCACCGGCAAGGGTCTGTGCGTCATCGACCTGGACACTGTAATGCCGGGCCTGTCCGCCTATGATTTTGGCGACTCCATCCGCACCGGTGCCAACGACTGTGCCGAGGACGAACCGGACCAGAGCAAGGTCCACTTTGACCTGCACCTGTATGAGGTGTTCGCCCAGGGCTATCTGTCCACCGCCGGGGCTTCCATGAGCCTGGCCGAGAAAAAGAGCCTGGCCTGGGGTGCACGGCTCATGACCCTGGAGTGCGGCACCCGGTTCCTCACCGACTACCTGGAGGGGGACCACTACTTCCACACCGCCCGTCCGAACCACAACCTCGACCGTGCCCGCACCCAGTTCACGCTGGTACGACAGATGGAAGATGTATTCGATCAGATGACTGCAATCGTTTGCCCGGAAACCGACCTCTGATCCAAATGTGATTTCACAAAACAAAGCAGTTCAGTCGATTGTTTTATCCGACTGAACTGCTTTGTTGTCTCTCTGCTAAATTTTCTGCCTCTATTGATTCCGTTGCGGAACGCCTGACCGTTGAGTTCCAAAAGGCTGCAAAATCCTTGGAACTGATGCCGCAGCGTTGCCCATGGCTCAAGGGCGAATACATCCCACGGAATGTCTACCGCTTTATCCTGTTTGAAAAACGCTATATGCTTATCTTCCAGATTGTAGATCATACAGTTTATGCGGATTATGTGGTAGATTGCAGACAGGATTACGGCTGGCTGCTCCGATAAGCTGAAACAGAAAACCGGTGACTTTCTCCATTGCGGAAAGTCACCGGCTTTTGTTATCTTACACTCTGCCCGAAGGTCTTGACCACCGGAATGCCCCGGACGTATTCCACGGCCTCGTTGGACATGGCCTCCAAGGCGTTGCCGTACTGCCGCATTTTTTCAACCATGCGCTTGCCGGTCATGGTTGCCATAATGAGGAAAGCCAGCACCACCGGCGCACAGGCCGCAAACAACGTCCACATCCCCATGGGCATCCCTGCATACTTCATTGTCTGCCTCCAAATCCGATCTTCACGATCTGCATTTTCATCCCGTTGTCCCCGATCCTTGCAAGGAATCGAAAAAAGCCGCTGACGGAAGGGTCTTTCAGGTCGCTGTAACCCAGCATATAGCCCCGGCTGGACACCTGCAGGCGGCTGTCCCAGGGGGAAAGCTCACTTTTTGCATCCGAAACCGCGAAATATGCCCCCACATCCTTGATCTTTGCAGTCTTGAGCCATGTTTTTGCGATCATCTTCACCGCCGTGCGGTTGGCGGCATCAAAGACCAGCACCCCGCCGGGGAAAGCGTCCGCCATCCCCCGCACCAGTTCCCGGACCTGCTGGGTCGGGAAGTAATAGAACACCCCGGAGGCAAAGAACACCGCCCCGCCGGAGGCATCGATCTTGTCAAACCACGCTGTGTCGTTCAGGTCGCAGGGGATGTTTTGCTCCCGCTCCCCGGCGGGCAGCAGCTGCTGCCGCAAGGCAATCACATCCGGGAAATCCAGATTGTAGATCTTGCAGCTGCCGTTGTCGCAGGCTCTGCCGGTGCTGTCCAGCCCGCAGCCCAGATTGACCACCGCTGCGCCGGGGTGCGTTTTCAGGTATTCCCGCACCTCAAAGGCAAGGTCATTCTGCCGCATAGCCACCTCCAGCGCACCGAACCGCTGCATCAGGCTGCGGGAGCTTTTCTCCGCCTCTGAAAAATCGTAGTCGATCTGGTCGATCAGACGAACCGCTGTTTCATCCCGGTAAAGGTTCGGGTACAGCTCCGTACACAGCTTCCGGGAATACAGCGGGAGGATCAGCGTCTCCTGCACGGTGTTCTTCTCGATTTTATATTTCATAGGTTCCTTCCTCAGTAAAGAAAAATAGTCATAATTGCCGCCAGCACCGCCGCTATGACTGCCATGCCTACCGTACGATAGGCACTGCGAATTGCTTCTTTTCGTCCTATGCTTCGTTCTCCTTACACTGTTTCACCGCTTTTGCGCCGTAACGCACAGCCAGCCCTTTTTATTTTTGTGGCTCTGAATCTTACAGAATCCTGCCTGCTCCAGATATGCTTTCAGGGCAGTATCCGTGTAGATGGTCATCCCATTGATGATTTGTGTCCATTTGTCGTCTTTTGCGGTTTCGCCGTTTGCTTCATTGCAGATGAAAAAGATCCCGCCGGGCTTCAGCACCCGATAGACCTCTCTGAAATTCTGCACAAGTTCCGGCCAGAAATAGACCGTTTCAAAGGCGGTCACTACCTCAAACTGCTCCGGTCCAAACGGCAGTTCTGCCACACTTGCCTGCTGCACGGTACACCGTCCTGCCGCAATGGCGCCCGCATTGACCTTACGCGCTTTTTCTACGCTGACAGCCGAATAGTCGATGCCCTGCACCTTGCCTTTAGGGCACAGCTTCAACAGCGTTTTGATGTTCGCCCCGCCGCCGCAGCCGCAGTCCAGCACCATGGCATCCGGGGCAGGCTGCAAAAAACGCAGCCCCCATGCTGCCATTGCGCTGTGGCCAACGTTCATCATGGCAACCATGATCTTCCCGCCAAGACCTACGGGCTTGCGGGTGTTTTCAAAAAAGGACATAACGCCACCTCTTTCTATTTACAGTTCACAATGCAATGCTTTTCACAAGGTGCGCCCATCGCTCCGGGTGACAGGCCAGCAGTTCCTTGTGTCGCAAGTTAGATAATGCTAACTTTTTGCTCTATAAAAATCCGCTTTTCAGCGGTCCTTCTGCCAAAATAATACGCCCTGCGGTCGTCTCTGTCAAGAAGTTCAGGCATTTTCGGAGACTCCGAAAGAGATTTCGTTTTCAAGGCCTCCAGCCGTCACCCCAGTGCCACATCCAGCACCATCATCACGCTGAATCCTACCGCAAAAAACACGGTGCCAACGTTGGAGTGCTGTCCCTGTGACATTTCCGGGATCAGTTCCTCCACCACAACATACAGCATGGCTCCGGCGGCAAAACTGAGCAGATAGGGCAAAGCGGGCACCACGATGCCTGCCGCCAGAATCGTCAGCACTGCCCCGATGGGCTCTACGATGCCGGACAGTACGCCGCCCCAGAACGCCCGGGCCTTTTTCATTCCCTCTGCCCGCAGGGGCATGGAGATGATGGCACCCTCCGGAAAATTCTGGATGGCAATGCCAAGGGAAAGTGCCAGCGCCCCGGCGGCGGTGATCTGAGCGGTTCCGGCAAGATATCCGGCATAGACTACGCCCACTGCCATGCCCTCCGGGATGTTGTGCAGCGTCACCGCCAGAACCATCATGGTGGTGCGCTGGAGCTGGCTTTTGGGTCCTTCGGCCTGCAAACTGTTCTGGTGCAGATGAGGAATGAGATGATCCAGCAGCAGTAAAAACAGGATACCCAGCCAGAAACCCACCACCGCCGGGAAAAACGCCAGCCTGCCCAGATCTGCTGCCTGCTCCATGGCCGGGATCAGCAAACTCCAAACCGATGCCGCCACCATGACCCCGGCTGCAAAGCCGGTGAGGGCACGCTGGATGCCGTCGCTTAGGGACTTTTTCAAAAAGAATACACAGCCTGCCCCAAGACTTGTGCCCAGAAAGGGGATCAGGATCCCCCAGAATGCGTCTTGTATCATGTCGAACCTCCTTGTGGTTAAATATAACTAACCACATAAAAAGTATACTGCGCTCCGGCAAAAAGGTCAAGGGCAATGCCGCATCATTCTAAGTGCCGCAGCCGCCGGAACGGTGCTCAAGCCGTCAGGCGGGAATTGTGCGGTGTTGCCCAAGGGCTTTGCGGCACCTTCTGCCAAAAAATTAACCTCCATAAACATTCCCACTTTTTCTTGACAAAGCTCTGCGGACGTGCTATTTTAAATTTTGTCAATTAGCTCAGTCTAACCATCTGAGGGGCCTCGCCCCGCAGGTTTTTCTTTGCACGAAATGTTAGGCCGAGCTAACCATGTATTTTCAAACCAGAGCTAGAGGTGTGTTACAATGAGATTGAAAAAAGTATTTGTAGGTGCCCTTGCGGCCGCTATGCTGGTATGCGCTGTGGCAGTCCCGGCTTTCGCTGCGGAAGAGGTGGAGCAGGAGAACGGCCTGACTTCCAGCTATGTCCAGATGAACATCCCTTACGCCGATTTCTACAAAGCTGCCGGTGTGGACAACGCATCTGAGATCGATGCTGTTACCAGCGCCACCAAAAACAAGACCCGTGCAGGCAACCTTGCCGCCGGTTCCTACCATGTCAACGCCGACGGCACCGACATTACCGGTGTTTCCTTCCCGGTCAAGGTACTGACCCCGTGGGCGCTGAAGAATGCAAAGCAGGTCACCGATGCCGACAGTTGCGACATCACCGTTACCCTGAAGGGCCAGGAATCCACTACCACCTATACCGGTGTGGATGCCCTGTTTGAGAACGAGAGCTACGCCTACTACAAGCTCAGTGAGACCCCTGCCTGCTATATCACCGCATGGTACAACCTGCTGAGCGGCAAGTGGGAGTTCGGCAAGGTCCGCGCCACCGAGACCACCGTAGAGGGGGTCACCGTGAAGCTGAACACCAACGGCCACCACGCCACCTACGAGATGAAGATCTCTGGTTTTGATCTGGACTACAAGACCAACAAGGTCTACGGCGTGGTGCTGACCACCGCCGATGGCAGTGAGTACGGCCTGCATCATGTGACCAACATCTGGCATGGTACCAAGCTGGGCTTCAATGCCGATGATCCTTACTTTGCATCCATCATCGGCAAGACCGTCACCCAGATCACCTACTACACCGCCGACGGTGTGTATGTCCTGCCGGTCAGCGTGGCACTGTGAGGTCGCGGAAAACTGCCTGATCCAGCAAAATACAGTACAAAACGGCAAGGTCGCTTGAAACAGGCGGCCTTGCTTTTCCGTGTCAGGAGAAGATGGAATGAACAAAAAACGATGCAAAGCGCTGCTGCCGTGCTTTTTGCCCTGCCCCGCACTGTGCCGGTGCTGGCTGCTGTGCCGGAAAGACTGACAACGGTGGTGGAGCAGCCGGTGGAAGCCGCTTCCTCTGAAGCGGAGGAAGAAGTACTGCCCCCAAACTGCCCTATGCCGACGGCGTTTACGTCGGCTCTTCCCGGGGCTACGGCGGCACCGTCCGGGTACAGGTCACCATGGAAAACGGCAGCATCACGGAGATCGGGATCCTGGACGCTTCCCACGAGACCAGGCAGTTTCTGCGGCGCGCCAAGCGGCTTCTGACCACCGTGGTAGAAGCCCAGAGCTGGGAAGTGGATGCCGTTTCCGAGGCCACCTACACCAGCCGGGGCATTCTGGGCGCAGTGCAGAACGCCCTGACCGGCGAGGTAGTCAACAACCCCCTGCCGCCGCAGTCAAAGCCCGCCGCACCGCTGGTGGCGGAGGAATTTACCGCACCCTCTACCTATCTGGACGGCATCTACACCGCCGAGGCCATGGACTTTGAGGGCAAGATCACGGTGCAGATCACGGTGGCAGAGGATAAGATCACCGATATCACCCTTGTGAGCGCCGAGGACGAGGAGGAATATCTCTCCCGGGCAAAACAGGTCATCCCTGCCATTCTGGAAGGGCAGAGCCCCAACGTGGATGCCGTTTCCGGTGCCACCTACTCCTCCACCGGCATCCTGAATGCGGTCAAGCTGGTACTGGCGAAGGCGCTGTTCTTCTTCCTGCTGGGCTGCTGGCTGGGTTTCTGCCGGTTTATCTGAACCAAAAAAGGAGGCCGCCGCACGGTATTTGTGCAGCAGCCTCCTTTTTGGCTGGGATGATTTGTCATTTTTACAGGGAATGCTTCTGCTCCAGCAGATCTGTCATGCTGTGCAGACTGATGCCAAGGGTGGAAAGATTATGCAGCATGGCGCTGGTAGCCGGGGGCAGGATGCCCAGTGCGCCCAGAAGGATGAGCGCTGAGTTGAAGCTGAGCACAAAGCGGTAATTGCTGCCCACCCGCTTTTGCAGGGCGTTGGCAATGGCTTTTAAGGTGACCAGCTCTTCCAGACTGTCCGCGCGGATGGTCACGTCGGCGATCTCCCGGGCGATGGCAGCACCGGAATGGATGGCGATCCCGATATCTGCCGCCGACAAGGCAGGCGAATCATTGATGCCGTCGCCGATCATCACCACCGTATGTCCCTCGGCTTTGGCATTGCGCACAAAGGCGGCTTTATCCTCCGGCAGCACCTCCGCAAAGCAGCGGTCTACCCCCACCTGCGCCGCAATGGCACGGGCGGTGCGGTCGCTGTCGCCGGTCATCATAACGGTCTGGGTGATGCCCAGTTTCCGGAGCTTATGCAGCACCTGTGCCGCCTCCGGGCGCAGGGGGTCTGCGATGCAGATGACCCCCGCCAGTACCCCGGACGCTGCCAGATACAGGTGGGAATACTGCGGGTCCAGCGCATCGAACTTTGCCTGTTCCTCTGCCGGGATGGTGCAGCCCTCATCCTCAAAAATGAAGTGGGCGCTGCCAATGACCACCCGCGTGCCGCCTACCCGGCTGGCAATGCCGTGCGCCACGATGTACTCCACCTCGGAGTGCATCTCTTCGTGAGAGATCCCCTGCTCCTTGGCGGCACGGACTACGGCGTTTGCCATGGAATGGGGGAAATGTTCTTCCAGACAGGCGGCAAGCTGCAATACTTCCTGCTCCCCGCAGCCGGAGAAGGGCACTACCTGCACCACCTGCGGGGTGGCGCGGGTGAGGGTACCGGTCTTATCAAACACGATGGTGTCCGCCTGCGCCAGCGCTTCCAGATACTTGCCGCCCTTTACGGTGATGTGGTATTCCCCGCACTCCCGCATGGCAGAGAGCACCGCAAGCGGCATGGAGAGTTTCAATGCGCAGGAAAAGTCCACCATGAGGATGGAGATGGCGCGGGTGACGTTGCGGGTAAAGGCATAGGTGGCCGCCGTACCGGCAAGGCACCACGGCACCAAGCGGTCGGCCAGCTGCAAGGCCCGGTTCTCGGTGCCGGACTTGAGCTTTTCCGATTCCTCGATCATGGCCACGATCTTATCGTAGCGGTTGGCACCGCCCTCTGCCTTAGCCACAAGAACGCACTCGCCCTCTTCCACCACTGTTCCGGCGTAGACGGTAGCACCGGTGGTCTTGCGTACCGGCATGGATTCTCCGGTGAGGGCAGCTTGGTTCACCATCGCTTCGCCTTCCAGCACCATGCCGTCCAACGGGATCATGTTGCCGGAGCGCACCACCACTTCGTCCCCGGCGTGAACGCGGGTCAACGGCACCAGCACCTCGCCCTGCGGGGTACGCACCCAGACCTTATCCACATTCAGCGCCATGCTGCGGGCAAGGTCGTCCAAGCTCTTTTTCCGCGTCCACTCCTCCAGCAGGCTGCCCACCGTCAGCAGGAACATCACCGAGCCTGCCGTGCTGTAATCGCCCCGCAGGAGGGAGGCGGTGATGCTGAGCGCATCCAGCACCTCTACTTCCAGCTTGCGGTGCAGCAGGCAGCGGACGCCCTTCCAGACAAAGGCGATGGAGCGCCACACCGTATAGGCCGCCGCGATGGGCGCAGGCAGGAACACCTTGCAGAACGCCCGACCTGCCACAAGGCTGACCATCTTTTCCTGATATTCCTGATTGATCTTCCGGCTGTCGTGGGAGGTGACAAGCACCTCTAATTCTTCGTTGTCAAAGCGGTAGGCGGCCAGCAGGGCAGCGGCATCCTTCCGGCTGCCCCGGTAGGTCAGCACTACATCTCCGGTGCGCTCGTAGACGGTTGCTTTTTGAATGTTGTCCTGCCCGTTCAGGTAGGCTTCCAGCACATCTGCCCGGTGCAGGGTCATGCGCACGGCGCAGACGTGCACCCGCATCCGTCCCTTCCCTTCATGTAAGATCGTACATTTCATTGTTTTTCTTACCCCTCTGCGTAAAAAAGAGCCGCCCAAGGGCGGCTCCGCTGCGTTGTATCACTGTGCAGTCTGCTCTGCGGGCTGCTCTTCAGCCGTATCCTCAATGACCTCCTGTGCAGCCTCGGCGGCGCGGCTCTCGTTGATGGCCTTTGCATCGGCAAGGATGTCTCCTGCCTCTTCCTGCACCTTGTTCACGGTCTGCATGGTGCAGTCCTTCATCCGCAGCACCGCAGCAGTGGTCTGGGTGTAGATCTTTTTGGCGTCCTTGCTGGACAGCACCTTGAAGCCGGCAGAGCCGAACACTACACCACCCAAAAACAGTGCAAGCTTTTTTGTATCAAACATATTTATTCCTCGTTTCTGTGTTTCCTGTTTAAGCGCCCATGCCCTTGAGCGAGGGCAGGCTCTTTATCTTTGTATTATAGCACGCTTTCGGAGCTTTTCAATATTTTCCGACGATGTTAGGACGCATTAACATTGTTAGCAGCAGCTCGATATGGAGGATCATTTTGGTCATGCTCCCTTGCAGAAATTAGCAGACCGCAGTCTATAAAGGCAGCAGAAAACTAAAAAATCCGCCGAGGATGCCTTCCCAGAACGGGAAGGCTCCCCGGCGGTATTCGTTTATAGGTTGTATTGCAGTCTACTGGTCGTTTTTATGTGCGACAGCTTTCTGTCCGCATCAAAGGTATTTCCGCAAAGTCGGCACAAGAACATTCATATTGATCGGCTTTGCGATATGGTCGTTCATTCCGGCATCCAATGCCGCCTGTCTATCTTCGGTAAAGGCGTTTGCCGTCATCGCGATGATGGGGATATTCGCTTTTTGGGGGTCCTCCATCCGCCGTATCTTTTTGGCCGCATCGTAGCCATTCATCACCGGCATCTGGATGTCCATAAGGATCAACTGATACGTTCCGTTCGCCGCTTTTTCCAGCATATCCACACATTCCACACCATCTTTTGCGCGGTCTACCGTACAGCCTTCTTCCTGCAGCAGCTCGGTGGCGATCTCCGCATTGAGGTCGTTGTCCTCGGTCAGCAGGATCTTTGTACCGCACAGGCACTTTTGGTCCGAAGGGTTTATTTCTCGTTTCGCCTGTGTTTCATCCTCGGACGCAATGCGGCAGGGAATGGTCACAGTAAACTTGGAACCAACACCGATCTTGCTCTCCACTGCCACGGTGCCGCCCATCAGCCCGACCAGCTTTTTCACGATCCCCATCCCGATGCCGCTGCCTTCCACCTTGCTGACGGTGGACGTGCGTTCCCGTTCAAACGGTTCAAAAATGTGCTTCTGGAACTCCTGCGACATCCCGATGCCGTTATCGGCAACCGTGATCACCGTATTGCACCAGCTCTCTTTTTCGCCGGGCTTCTGCGTGATATCGCAGCAAATCGTGCCGCCGGCTCCCGTGTATTTGACTGCATTGCTGACAAGGTTCGTGCAGACCTCGGTCAGGTGCGGAATATCCACATAGACATACGGATGCAGCAGATGTGTTGTCACCGTAAGCGTCTGCCCCTTGCTGTCTGCCTGATTCCGGAACATAGCAATGCAATTACGGAAATCCTTATCGACATCCGAAACAGAATACTCCATCTCCGTCTTATCGTTCTCGATTCGGGCAAGATCCAGAACATTGTTCAGCAGCATCAGCAGGTTCTGTCCGCACACCTGAATGTTCTCCATGTAATTCTTCAGCTTTGCAGGGTCGTCCGAATGCCGGGAGGCAAGGTCTGCGTAACCGATAATGGCGTTCATGGGTGTGCGGATATCATGCGACATATTGAACAGGAAGGTAGACTTAGCGCGGTTCGCGCTCTCCGCTTTTTCCACGGCAACCTGCAATTTTGCATTCAGCTCCTGCGTATCGTTTGCGGCTTTCTTTGCAGCAGCTTCGGCTTTGCGCGCCTTCTGGAGTAGCTTTAAAATCGTGAGCAGAACAGCTGCAACCGCAATGCTGCTGACCAGCAGAACCATAAAGAAGTTATCCTTTATAAAATCGCTCAGGGTAACCTTCCGCGCGGAGCTCTTATGCATCGCCAGAGAGCTGGTAAGCATATTGGCTGGCATGGCCTTGATCGTTTTGTTCAGGATGGACAGCAGGCTGCGGTTTCCGCTCTTGACCGCAAAGCAGGAATTGGCAGGGTTGGGCAGCGGAACGCTGTAAAACCCATGATTTTTGCTGTATTTCGCCTCACTGCTGACCCCTGTGACAAAACAGTCTGCCTGTCCGTCCTTGACCAGTTTTATCGCATCCTCCTGTGTATCGCAGTCCACGATTTCCCACTGCGGATAATAAAACGCAATGTACCTTGTTAGGGAGATCTTGTTTCGGGGAACGGCAACGCGGTTCACTTGGTTTTCGATAAAGAGCTGTTTGTTCGTGACCACCATCATATTGGCGGTCCAAGTTGTGTTGGTTCTGGCAAGGCGATATTCTTCAGCCAGATTGGGACTCTGGTCGAAATGGAAGATCATGTCGATCTCGCCTGATTTCAGCGCATTGAGTTCCGCCTCTTTGTCGTCATAACCGACCAACTGAAATTCCAGCTCCTGATTTCCCAGGCAATCTGCGGCAAACTGAATATAGTCCGTTATTGTTCCGGTAATCTCCCCGGTGGCAGGGTCATAGGTGCTGACGCCGCGATCACTCGTCAGAAAGCCCATCCGGATCGCACCGTGCTCTTTGAGCCACGCCTTTTCCTCTCCCGTAAGGATAGGCTTATAATCCAGCGAGAAATACTTTTTACACAGATCCGCCGTATAAAAAGGAGCCTCTTCGTCCAACGCGTGCATCGCATTGTCCAGTTCTTCCTTGAGATCCGGACGGTCTTTGTTGAGCACATAGTAGATGCTGGATTTTCCCACGCGGGTTATGGTCGAGATGCCAAGCTCTGCCCAGTAGGATTCTTCCAGCGAAACAAAGCAGTCGATCTCGTGATTAGCCAGCTTTTGCTTCACATCCTCGTTGTTGGAGATGTTGACGTGCTGCGTTTTTATGCCGTGTTTTTCCTCCCATTCGGTCAGCATCACTTCCGGCTCCGTTCCCATCACAACGCCGATCTTTTTGCCGTCCAGTATTTTGAAGTCAGAGGCGGAGATATCTGCGCGCGAAAGGTCGGCATAGAGGTAATATTTTTCCTCCCCCATCGGTTCGTCCGAAAACAGCATCTCCTCAGCGCGATCCTCCGTATAAGAAATACCGCCCATGATGTCGATTTCGCCGTTTTCAAGTTTTTCAAAGCAGTCTGACCAGTCGCAGGTCACATATTCGAACTGCCAGCCCGTATAGCCGGATAGTGTTTCCAGCAACTCGTAGCCGTAGCCCTTTCTTGCGCCCTTCTCATTGCAATAGTTGAAGGTGTCCTCAAACGAACCAACGCGGACGACCTTTACAGGGGCGGTTTCTGCGGCAGCCTTCACAGGGAGCACGACTGACAGCAACAGCAGCAGGCTCAGCAGCGCACAGACGCTTTTCCGCATCAGCGTCTGCATGGTTTCGCTCGTTCCAAAGTTTTTCATTTTTCCCAATCCTTCTCCGCCCCAGACGGCTGCAGTTTGAGTTCATTTCCGTACCGCCGATTTTAGATTTGATGCCGTTCATCCGCACATCGGTCCTGTCGATGGTATACACGATTTTGGGAATGATGTCTTTTCGTCATTTTAACAAATTCGCTCTTTTATCGTACATACCTTAAAATCGTTTTTATAACTTCATCCATCACAATCGGCTTTGACAAATGAGCGTTCATTCCTGCATCCAGTGATGCCTGAACATCTTCTGCAAATGAATTCGCCGTCATTGCTATAATGGGAATGTTTTTTCCATCCGGTCTGTCATTCATTGCCCTGATGGCTTTTGTCGCTTCATAACCATTCATTTCAGGCATCATGACATCCATCAGGATCACATCAAATGTGCCTTTCGGATGATTTCTGAAAACCTCAACAGCATTCTTTCCATCCACAGCTCTTTCTACATTCATCCCGAACTCTTCCAACTGCACGGCAGCAATCTCTGCATTCAGTTCATTATCCTCTGCAAGAAGGACATTCACACCTGTAAGATCTACCTTTTCCGAAAAACCTGTGTCTGACTTATTCCATTCCTTATCTGTAATTTCCAAAGGAATCTCCACAGTAAATGTGGTTCCCTCATGCTTTTTACTCTGCACGGAAATGGTTCCACCCATCATATCCACATACTTCTTTACGATAGCCATCCCCAGTCCAACTCCGTGGTACTGCGTTCTCACATCGGAATCTTCCTGTGCAAATTCCTCAAAAACTTCTTTTGTAAATTCCTCACTCATGCCAATACCAGTATCCGAAATGCGGTAACGCATATTTATATATCCATCCCCGCCCTTTTCCTGACACCGTGCTTCAAATGTAATCGTCCCTCCATCCGGAGTGAATTTTACGGCATTGCTCAGAATATTGACCAGCACATCGCGCAGGCGTGCAGGATCCGCAAGTACATTTGGAATCTTTGCATCTTCACACTGAATCTTAAAGTTGATATCCCTGTTCGTAAGAAAGCCTTTTATAATATCCAATGCAGAATCGGTAATGTTTTTCACATCCGCCGGTACCGGATTGTATTTCACTTTTCCACTTTCGATGTGGGTCAGATCTAATATATCATTGATCAGCGACAGTAAATACTCTGAGCTTTCGTCGATCTTTTCCAGACAATTTTTCACTTCGTCTGACGGATCGCTTTTCATTGCAATACCGGTAAATCCTATGATCGCATTCATCGGTGTCCTCATATCATGGGACATATGTGACAAAAATGCTGTTTTTGCCTTGTTTGCAGCCTGTGCATGCTCTGCCAGTTCCGCCATTTCCACAGCTTTCTCCTGGGCCGCCCTCTGAGCTTTTTTCTTGCACTGAGACGCACCATTATCACAGCCATCGTAGTCAGCAGCCATCCAAAAATAAGAAGAACCCAAACAGTAACAACGGGATGCAGACGGATCCCGTCAACAACTGTCAGCTCTGTTGCTTTGTATGTGGTATACTGTGCTGCAAGATCTTCAACAAGATTTTGAGGCATGGCATACATTGCTTTCGTCAGAATACCAGCCAGCGCATGGTTCTTCTTTGATGAAATCACCATGCAGTAGGTGAATGTAGGCTGTTCCAGCAAAGTATATGTCATGGTGCCCGTAGTGTCACTGTTCACAAACGCCTGTGCCATGTAATAGTAGACGAAGACAGCATCTGCTTTCCCCTTACGGACAGCTTCCATCATTTCCTGTCGGGTACTGCACATCAGTTTTTCTGCACCGGGTGCCATTGTATCTGCAATTGAATTGGATGCTGTCTGGTCAACCGTAGCAACAACATTGATTTTCCCATCAAAGTCACGCCGTGTCACCCTTGCCAGCCGCATCGTAATGAAAGGCGCAGTAATCCCCCATTTTTTCGTCTCAGCATAGTTATCTGTTTCCAGGCGTGCATCAATGCTAATATCTGTGGTTTCCTTATTTTTCTGATAGGCAATATACTCATCTCTGGTGGCAGGTGTAAGAAACTCATAGGAAATCCCGGCATAGTCTGCAATTTTCCGGAAGTAATCCGGGATAATCCCCTTCATCTCACCATTTTCAGCATAAGAATATGGATAACGGGTCGGATCACACAGAACATGAAGCGGGTTGTCCTTGGAATACTGTGAAATTATACTTTTTTCTTTCTCCGTATATTCCAGATTCTTAGTGTCGATGCTTTCATAATTTTTATTATAAAGTGTCGTTTTCCAGTCACCCTCAACTGCATTCATCTGGTCGATTGCATAATTGATCTCATTCAGCAATTCTGTATTACCTTTTTTAACAATGACATAGAAATCGCTGCCGTCAAATTTATCCACGATACGCTCATTGTTTGTTTTTCTCAGAGAAGTGGCAGCAATCGCATCAACATTTCCGCTCTGAAGAGCTTCTTCCATCTCTGCTGTCGTATCAAAATAAAATGGATCATATGTAAATCCTCTATAGCCTGCAAAATCCGCAAACTCTTTATCTCGTGAGCTTCCGTTCAAAAATGCCACACGCATACCGTTGTAAGTACTGTAATTGCCATCCACAATCGTGCTGTTGTCACTGCGGACGGTCAGAATCCCATTATTGGTTCCGATCGGACGTGAAAAATCAAACTTTTCTTCTCTTTCCGGTGTTTTGCGGGGAGATGTTACCAGATCGATCTCGCCAGCTTCAAGCATCTGCTGCATATCATCCCAGCTCTGATCATATCCGACATATTCATAATCTACATCCCAATAACGGGCCATCAGCCGAAGAAAATCATAGCCATACCCACTGCGGTTGCCTTCTTCATCCATCACATGATAACCATCCATGGCAAAGAAACCGACTTTGACAGTTTCATGCTGCGAACTGTCCTCGGCTGCATATGCAGTCAGGGGAGAAAATATCATACACACGCATACAAAAACCAGTAACGCTGCCGCATATTTCTTTGCGCTCAAAATCATATCAAATCTCCTGTCTGTCAAATAGATTTCTCCAGTATAAGTATATCCTTTTCGTCTCAAAATGCAATGTTTTCTTAATATCCACATTTTTGTCCTACATAGGAGGTTTTATGAACGAGAACGACCGTACCACCTTACCCCCGCGAGCTGGTGGTCTGCTGCGGCCGTGCCGTGAAGAACCCCTCCCCCAAGCGCAGAAAAGAGGTAGACGCCCTGCTGGACCCGTATCTGGTCTGATGGCAGAGCGGGCTGCTGCATTTTGAACTGAGCCGTAAAATCAGATAACAGACAAACGCCTCCCCGTGCAGAGCAGAAGAACTACACCGGGAGGCGTTGCTATATCCAGAAAATCGGGTGCATATCATTTTCAAAATCGAGCGGCTGTATGTCAGGTATTCAATTCAATGGATTTACGCTTGCGATTGACCAGATAAAATCGTTGGCATTGTGGTCAAAATTGTGGTCAAAACCAAATGAGGCCAGCCTATAAACAAAAAAATCCACATTCACAAAAATTTCAATTAGCGCTTTCCGCTGCTTTTGCTGCGATATATCGAACTTTCTGAATTTCAGCAACCAGAATCGAATAAAATCTTCGTTGAAGCTGGGCTTCTTCAACTTTTCATCTGCAATTTTTGCAGTCAGCTCATCTTTCTGAATTTCCAGCGCTTCCAGACGCTCTTTCGTTGTCCGGGTGTACAAGCCATCCTCGATGGCCTTCATCAGGTTGTCCAGCTTTTTGTTGACCTCTCTCAGTTGCTTTTCCAGCAGCGGGATCGTTGTGTCCTCCTGATTCTGTACATCCATGACCAGTTGAACGATCTTGTCGATCACCACATCGTCCTGAATCAGCTTCATGGTTTCCCGGACGACCAGTTCTTCCAGCCATTCCTTCTGCACGGTCTTTTTGTTGCAGCCCTTGCGCCGCTTGACGTTGGCGCACTTGTAATAATAGTAGGTGCGCCCAGTAGCACTGGTTCCGCTTTCGCCGAACATCAGCGCACCACACTTGCCGCAGAACAGCTTGGTGGTCAACAGGTATTCTTCGTCGGCTTTGCCACAGGCAGGGGCGCGCTTGTTCTTATCCAAACGCTTCTGCACCCGGTCAAACAGGTCTTTCGGAACGATAGCCGGAATTGCATCTGGTACAACGATATCTCGAAAAGACAGTTCGCCAATATACCGGCGGTTCTTCAGCATGGTGTTCACGCTGCTGTGAGTCATTTTGCCGCCCTGCATATTGCGGACACCCTTGTCGTTGAGGAAGTTTACGATTTCCACCATCTTCTCGCCGTTGTCATACCGTTGAAAGGCTTCCAGCACCAGCGGCGAGGTCAGCGGGTCAAGGTGATAAAACTTTTCCTCGTCGATTTTGTAGCCAATGGTTCCTGTGCCGCCAGTGCATTTCCCTTTCAGGGCGTTCTCGGTCTGACCACGGATCACCTTCTCGGACAGCTCTGCGGAATAGTATTCCGCCATACCTTCCAACAGTGTTTCCACCAGAATGCCCTGTGAGCCCTCGGCAATGGGTTCCATAACGGAAATCAGGTGGACACCGTTCTTTTTCAGGATCATCTTGTAGTTTGCGCTATCAAAACGATTCCGTGCAAAGCGGTCAAATTTCCAGACGAGAACAACGTCAAACAGCTTCTTGCCGCTGTCTTTGATCATCTGCTGGAACTCCGGGCGGTTGTCCGTTTTGGCAGAGAATGCACGATCAATGTAGTGTTTGATGACCGTGATGCCGTTCTTTTCCGCATAGGCCGTGCATTCCCGAATCTGCCCTTCGATGGATTCTTCACGCTGGTTGTCCGATGAATAGCGGGCATAGATTACGGCGGTCATAGACTCACTTCCTTTTTCTTATCGAACAGATGGGTAGCTTCTTGCATACTTGTAGATTTGGCGCGCACAGTCAAGGCTCATTTTGCTGGAATCGTTGTGTTTGAGCCATGCATTCACATTGCCCGGATTCAGCTTCAAGTCTGTGTAGAGACGATAATTCGTCAGTTTCTTTTTTTGCTGAAGTTCCAATACCCGGCGATGGATCAACGCTTTCGTATCATTGTCAGCAAGAGAGGTATCCCGCACCGAGCAATAGCTGCGCCAGACTTTCAAATAGCCCTCTGTCAGTTCCGGTGACTGGTTTTCCAGAAGCAGCAGCATTTGCGCCAGCGAATAGCGATTGGAAAGCTGCTCATACTCCGCAGCAACAGCCCTGTTTACGGTATAGCGGAGCAACAAATCCACTTTATCAAAGGCCAGCGCATAGAGATACAGCGGCTCTTTCAGGCGGGGATTTTCTGTCATGCAATCTGCCAGCTTATGGACACTTGCCGTCTGAACCCCGGAAAGCTCTACCACATACTGCTTCAAAAAGCCTTCAAATGTCAGCTTTCTCACGGTCTCCACCTCTCCACATACTCCTGATAACGGATATAAAAATCTCGATACCGCCAGTCGTTCAAAATGCTGGCTCTCAGCTCATCCTCATCGGTTGCAAGGTGTTCCAGCAAATTCCAGTCCAAAGAGTTCCGCACAGCCTCGCTCTCCACGTCCGCCTTGTCGGTGTCGCGGAAAGAGCAGAGCTTTGCAATCACCAAATCCTCCAGACTGGGTGTGTAGAACTGTACCTTTGTACCACCGAAAGGCAGCGGCTGAAGCCGATCTTGGAAGTTGTACGGAAAATTATCAATATAGGCTTCCACATCCGTGTTGATGTCGTACTTGCCAAGTAGTCCGTACAGCTCTTTCGGAACGCTCAGCGCATCAATATCATGGGTGGCACGGGTCAGCTTGCCCAACAGAATGAACGCACTGCCACCCACGATCACCATCTGGTAGCGGTCATCGTTGTCTATCATCAGGTCGGCATCTTCGTCCAGACGTTCCAAACGCTTGCGGAGGTCATCTAAGATCATCTTTCCCATAAAATAGCCTTTCGTATTTTCAATAATAGTATTCTCTAAGATTATTTTAAGGGCTGAGCTGTGTGTTGTCAAGAGGAAATCATCGATATTTCTCGCATTTTACGCTGTCATGTTATCTGTCCACATCTCGCACTGGCTGATAACCGTGCTGATTGCTGTGTCGTAAAATCTTTGATGTTCTCCGGCTTGGTCAGAGCATCGTAAAACGCCAGCTCTTTCTGCGTCAGCCCCAGTTTCTTACCATTATTGTACAACTCTGTGATTTCCTGTGCCGTTTTCAGAAGTTCCTTGATAACTTCCTCGTTTGTAATCAGCCCATTGTAATAGGAGTTCATCAGCTGCGCAATTTTCTCCGAGAACTTCTGCGACTGCACAACATTTGTCCGCTTGTAAAGTGATACCTGTTCTGCCATCAACTTTTTCAAAATTTCCACAGCGATGTTCTTTTCTTTCATTTTTGATATTTCGTCCAATACCGCCGGGTCAAACAAGCTGATATTTTCATCTGCCTGCTTGCTGTCAAACAGACTGATTACACCTTGGCTCTGGATACTCGCTTTCAGAAGTTCATTGATTTGAGTGTTGATTTCTTTCAGCGAGAGCGTCTTTCCGCCGCTGCCGCCGTAAGTAATTTTCACCACGGTAGAACGCACAGCTTCCATGTAGGCGGCTTCATGACGCTCCTGTTCTGTGGTCATGCTGGAGCATAGGGAGTGCGACTGTTTCAGCAGCATTGCTTCTCGCAGGAACAAGTCCTTGCGCTTGGGTGCTTTGGCATCCAGCACAAAGTTCACACCACCCGTTACCAGCTTTGCCATAACCAGCGGCGAACCGTCAATAAAACTGCTGAAATCAAACCCGTGCAGCAAATCCTTGCACACCTGAAGCTTTTCCTGAAACTTCGGATATGCAACTTTGGAAATATCCATATCGCCATACCGGGACTGGTCGCGCTTGGTATATTCCTTCATGGCAGCTTTGAGGGCAGATGCAATGCCCACATAGTCCACGATCAAGCCGCCCTCTTTGTCCTTGAACACACGGTTCACACGAGCAATCGCCTGCATCAGATTATAACCGTGCATCGGCTTGTAGATGTACATTGTCACCAGCGAGGGAACATCAAAACCGGTCAGCCACATATCCACCACGATAGCGATCTTCATTGGATCATCGTTATCTTTGAACTTTCGCGCCAG
>PPYF01267749.1_pt1 | contig 21719 bp, 19 predicted proteins | sample 1559871 | NCBI WGS metagenome assembly PPYF01 (sample SAMN08240021, study PRJNA423297) | Human gut metagenome, whole genome shotgun sequencing project.
GGACAAGCCGGGAATCGATATTTTCATCGATGGAAAAACAGACGGCGAAGAAGTTCATATTCCGGTTGTTGTTGACGCAAGCGGAATGACGGACGTTGTTTACAATGATTTTTATGTAGCAGAAGGTGCAAATGTAACTATCGTTGCCGGATGTGGTATCCACAACAGCGGATGTAACGAAAGCCGCCATGATGGTATTCATACTTTCCATGTGGAAAAAAATGCAAATGTACGCTATGTAGAAAAGCATTACGGAGAGGGTGAAGGCACCGGAGCCCGTGTACTCAATCCCGTTACCGAAGTTTATCTTGGTGAAAATTCTGTATTTACGCTGGATACTGCTCAGATCAAAGGAGTCGATTCTACAGTTCGTGAAAATAATGTACATCTGGAAGCCGGTTCCAAGCTTTATGTCATTGAAAAACTGATGACACATGGAAAACAGGAAGCTACTTCAAATATGATGGTGGAACTGCTCGGAGAAGGCAGCTCTGCGCAGATCGTATCCCGTTCGGTCGCAAAAGGCGAATCCAGACAGGTCTTCCATCCGAGGGCTGTCGGAAAGAACCGTTGCCATGCACATGTTCAGTGTGATTCTATTATCATGGATCATGCAGAAGTAAGTTCAATTCCTGAGATCAATGCGAAGCATGTGGATGCGGCTATTATCCACGAAGCTGCGATCGGAAGGATCAATGATGAGCAGTTGATCAAGCTGCGGACTCTTGGAATGACGGAAGAGGAAGCAGAAGGGGTGATTATTGAGAACTTCTTGAATTAGAGTCATGCGTAGCGTGGAAATATGACAAAAAAACGAAATCCATCTTCGGTTCCATAGTGCAAAGGCGCTGATACCGAAGATGGATTCCTTTTTTTCTGGATATTGACTCCACTACATTATAAAATCTTATTTAATAAACTTCATGAATTTCTCAATGAGAAGTTCATATGGACAGGCGAAGCCTGTCTCGCTTGGGTGTTGAAATCTCTACTGTTCAAGTATCTTTTTACAGATTTTCTCAAGTACGTCTTCAAGGTCTGTGTTTTCGTAGCGTTCTGTGATTCCGGCGTGGGCGAGGTTTTCTTCGGAGAAATCTTTGGAATCGGCGAGGAAACGGCGGCACATTTCGGCGTATTTGGGTTCTTTCTGGGTTTTCTCACGGGCGAGGGCGCGGGTTAAGCGCTCTCCGTCTTCTACCTCGATGTAAAGTGGAACTACTTTTTCGTTTCCAAAATAGGTTTTCAATTTTTCATAGGATTCAAGAGTTCCGATCATGAGATAATCCTGATTTTTTTGTTCAAAATTGAACTGTCCGTCATCAGCGGTGAAATAGTGCCAGATACCATAAACTGTATTGTAAGCACGTTCTTCGATCAATCGGCCTTCTTTTTTGAACTTTTCAAGTTCAGTTTCGTCTGTAAAGAAATATTCTTCGCCTTCTTTTTCTCCCTCACGCCGTGGACGAGTTGTATAGATCGTTACATTTTTTAACTGCGGCATTCTTTTTCTCAGTTCTTTGTAGATTGTGTCTTTCCCTGTTGAACTTTTTCCCATCAGATAATATATTTTACTCATGTTTCCACACCTTTATCTTGCCTTCCGTCTGTATTCCTTCTATTTGGAGATTCTGTGTTTCATAATAACAAAGAAGTTCTACTGCTTCCCGGCTGATCCGCTCTCCGGGTACGATAACCGGGCTTCCCGGTGGGTAGAGATATGCGTATTCCAGAGAAATGTGTCCTTCACTTTCTTTCCACGGAATCTCTTCTGCTTCTCCGTCTTCTTCCCGGTCTGCTGCCTCCTGCGGTATAAAATACTGCTCCAGTCTAGGAAGCTCTCCGGAAATCTCTATGCTTCCGGAAACGGCTGTTTTTGCTTCCAGCTGACCGTCTATTTCCAGTAACGCAGCTTTTAACCTGTCCAGTCCTTCCTGCGTATCTGCCACGGTCGTCATCGCAAGTACATAGGTTCCTCCGGTCATTTCCATTTCCAGATGATATTCTTTTCGCAGCCGTTCCGCAAGCTCCGGACTTGTAATATTTGCATTTGTTGTGGAAATCACAACTTTGGAAATATCATAATGTTCTGTACGGAGAATCTGTAAATGCTGTAATGGCTTCAGTTCTTCTCTGAACTTTTGTAGCCTCTCCACATAAAGTTCAAATGCATTTTCACATTTTCCATCCACAAAATCCACACAGGCATCCAGACTTGCCATGAAAATATAGGATGGACTGCTACTCTGTAACATATCCAAATACTTCTTGATCCTTCTGCGGTTTACAATTTTTCCGTTGATATGCAGGATTGCAGTCTGTGTAAGAGACGGCAGTGTCTTGTGCAGACTGTTGATCACCACATCTGCTCCCAGATCATTTGCACGCCCCGGAAATGCCGGATGAAATCCGAAATGCGGTCCATGTGCTTCATCTACGATCAGTGGAATCCTATACGAATGTGCCACTTCTGCAATTCCTTTCACATCCGATACCACGCCATCATAATTTGGAGATACGATCACAACGGCTTTGATATCCGGCTCTGCAGCAAGTGCTTTTGCCACATCTTCTTTGCTGATCTCCCCGTTCATATGCATGGAAATATCAAATTCCGGATACACATAGCGCGGTACAAGACCATTCATATAAATTGCATGGTAAATGGATTTGTGACAATGGCGTGCCACCAGAATCTTATCTCCCCGGTGCGTACATCCCATCACTGCACTTAAAATTCCGGCAGTACTTCCATTTACCAGAAAATGACTTTCCTCTGCCCCAAATACCCTTGCGGCTCTTTCCTGCTCCTCTTTTAAAATACCATCTGCGTGATGCAGATCATCGAAACCATCGATTTCCGTGATATCCAGATCGTATGGGAGTTCAATTCCAAGAAGTGCCTTGTTTCTCTTATGTCCTGGCATGTGAAATGCGTAAAAATCGCTCTCGGAATATGCTTTTAATTTATCGTATAGTCGTTCCATTTTAAACCTCTTTAAGTCTTTTAGAAACATCATATAATTTTTCTTCCGAAAACGCAAGAGGACGAAACGGTTCTCCCATTTCGTCCTTCCCATATATTCCGGCTTACACAGCCACAATCTCAAACACTTTCGCCTGGAAATCTCCCTTATCATTCACGCCCTTCTTCCATACACCGGACGCAGAATCGGACAGGATCATTCCGACTTGCATCAGCTCATCGCCATAGCAGTCATAATCATATCCGCTGACCTTATAACAGGTATCTTCTTTCAACCCTTTCAGCTTCAGTCTCTTAAATCCAACATTGACCGGCTGCATTACCCGGTAATAACCGACCAGCGCCTTCTTCTGATCCTCCGATACGATCATCCATGCGGTCTCATTTCCCTCAAACGGACTCTTCAGTCGATAGAAAGTTCCTTTCTGGATCAGATCTCTCTTCTCCTTCATAAATGCGATCTGACGGCGGATTTCTGCCTTATCTTCCTCGCCAAGCTTTAAAAGGTCAAGCTCATATCCAAAAGTTCCAAAGTAAGCCACATCTGCTCTTGTCTCGATCGGTGTCACACGGTTTGTCTGATGGTTCGGTGAAGCTGATACATGGCTTCCCATACAACTCACCGGATAAACCATTGAAGTTCCATACTGGATTTTCAGACGTTCGATTGCGTCAGTATCATCCGAAGTCCATCCCTGCGGTGCGTAGTAAAGCATTCCCGGATCAAATCTTGCCCCACCACTTGCACAGGATTCAAACAATACATGCGGAAAACGGCTGGTCAGGCGCTCATACAGTTCATACACACCAAGGATATATTTGTGGCAGACCTTTCCCTGATACTCTCTGTCATTTCCATTGGAGAACACCTCTGAAAATGTACGGTTCATATCCCATTTGATATAAGATACCGGCACTTCTGCAAGAAGATTTTCCAGCATGTCCCCGATATATTCACGTACCTCTTTCTTAGAAAAATCCAGTACATACTGTGTCCGGCTGTGGCAGATCCGCTTGCCCTGTTCTGCAAGAAGCCAGTCCGGATGCGCCCTGTACAGATCACTGTCTTTGTTCGTCATCTCCGGTTCAATCCAGAGCCCGAATTTTAAACCTTTGGCATTGATCTTTTCTGCCAACTCCTTTAACGTTCCTTTCAGCTTTTCCTCATTCGGATACCAGTCGCCAAGGGAAGAAGTACTGTCATCTCTCTTTCCAAACCATCCGTCATCCAATACAAAAAGCTCCATTCCAAGATCTGCTGCCGCATCCGCAAGTCCCAGAAGCTTTGGCGCATCAAAATCAAAATAAAATGCTTCCCAGCTGTTGATCAGGATCGGGCGAACCTTATCTCTCCAGGTTCCCCTTGCCAGACGTGTGCGGTACAGCTTGTGAAAGGTCTGGCTCATTCCGTTAAGTCCGGCTTCCGAATATACCATTACCATCTCCGGTGTCTGGAAGGATTCGCCTTTTCCAAGTGTCCACTTAAATCCATTTGGATAGATTCCCATCAGCACACGGACGGTATCATAATTGTCTACCTCTGTCTGTGCAAGGAAATTTCCGCTGTAAACCAGGCTGAAACCGTAGACCTGCCCCTGGAACTCGTCTGCATTTTCACGCGCAAGTGCAAGGAACGGATTGAACTGGTAGCTGCTGCATCCGCGCATACTGTAAATACTCTGGATACCGTAATCCAGCTTATGTCTTTTCACATGGCGCTCTCTCGCCCACACACCGGCAAGATCGATCATCTCATAATCCTTGTCCGGCAGATCCATACAGGCGCTCATTGCAGAAAGAAGCGTGATCTTTTCGTCAGAATCACATTCAAAACGTACACTTCTCGCGATCACCGGAAATGCTTCATAGATCGTATATAAAAGGACAATTCTTGTATTGATACTTGTATCCTCCAGAACCAGTTCCAGAGTCTGCGCCTCATCATCACTTTCTACATAAGTCGCCGGAAGTCCTTCAAGCTTTGGTTTGCCATTATAAATTTTATGCTCTTTATATACAAACTCGACTACATGGCTTCCGTTCTCCCGCTCGATCTCATATGCCGGAAAACGCATATCTCCGCAGCCGAAAGTCGGATACTCCTGCTTGATATTCTCCAGTGAGAATGTAGAATTTCCCTCGAAAGCATACGGTGACATATCACGCATCGCATATTCAAAAAGATGGCTGAAATCTTCTCTGTGTGTCAGGCGTTTTCCATAGTAGAGCTGTCCCGGCTGGTCGTTGTCAAGGATCTTGATGATATAGCTGATCTCCTGGTTGTAGAGATGAAACTCTCTTGTTTTTTCATTGTATATGATTGGCATATCGTTTCTCCTCATTCCGTATTGTATAACGTTCATTTTTCCGTATTATCTGTATAGTATCACTGTTGGTTTTTCATCGTCAATGATTCCTGCGGATAAATTTGTAAAAACATACATTCAAAAAAGGGACTCTGTCCTTTCCTAAAAGACATCATCCCTTTTCCTTTCTTAGCAGATTTATTTAATTTTCTCTTTGTATTCTTTTACTCTGCACTACTGTCCACTTTCCATCCAAGCGCTTTCTCTACCGTATCGATCAGTACCCGGCTTACTCTTTGTGAACCGTCCATCTGTACATAATAGTAGGTCGCACTGTCGTCCTTGCTTCCCACATAGAATGTAACTGTCTTTTCCTTGTCATCATCCGACGTATCCTTGTAAGTCAGCTCCACCTTCGTCCGCCGATCTTCCGCAAGCCCGTAATTGCCAAGCGTCGCGTCCGTCACATGATAATCTGCACAATCTGTAAAATAGAATCCGGAAAGTGCTGTCATAATACTTGTGACAGTATCTTCCTGATCCTCATTGTCCGCTTCATAGGTTTTTACCTCATCACCCGGTTTTGTCACAGTCTCTTTTACAAAGTTATCGGATGTAACTGTTACAAAGCTGTCCTTTTCAGCAACATCTGCAAGCTGCCATACCATTTCCGAAATCAGATCTGCCGATACCGTGTACACTTTTTCTGTTCCATCTTCCATGAAATAATAATTTTCTCCGGAAGCATTCCCGATTAGAAATTTATGTGCCTCGCCATCCTTTCCGGTCAGTGTAAGATTATATTCCGGTGAATCAAATCCATAGTCCGAAAGGTCATCCGGATTCTTGATCTCTTTTACCGCCTGAATATCCGAAAATGCATCTTCCATATTTTGCATACTGCTCTCCGTCAGTGCGATCGTGGTGTCCGGCGCATACTCCCAGGTATCATCCTCTTTTACAAAGGACATTTCTTCCCCAGATGCTTCTTTATACTCGATCGACTCCAGCGAATCTGTCTCAAAAATATGCACCACTGCGTTTTCTTTTTTCTTCTCTTCTTCCTCTGACTTAGATGTATTCCATTTTTTCAGCCCGAAAAATGTAATGAGCAGAGCAAGCAGTACGAGCAGAAGGATTCCTATTGTCCTTGTTTTTTTCTCCATCTTTTTTCCTCCTGCCTCTTACGCTTTCCGTCTTCTCATCCAGATCACAAATCCAAGGATCAGAATTGCAAGCGGAATAATAAAGATCACAGGGATGCTGAATGCACCTGCATGCATCGGTGTGTTGGTCTCAGTCGAAAGACTCTTCGCTTCAATCGCAACATTGTTTACATTATCAAAATTCTCTGTCACTGAATTTACAAACAAAGTCAGGTTATCCAGTGTCGTCAGCTGATCTGTGATATCCGAGCTGATCATAGATGCAGAAGCAAGCACCGTAAGTCTTGCTGTCTTTGTGTCTGTATCCGTTGCATCACTCTTATCGTCTTCATCCTCGCTGTCCGAATCTGAAGAATCCGCAGAAATCGCATTGGTAGAAACGGCTCCCAGGATATACTGTCCCTGTGTCTGGTCATTTTCTGTCACTGCATATCCACTGTCTGATGTCTGCATAAATGGGGTAACCGTCAGATTATCATTATCCGTATCTGTTTTCTCCATACCAAGTGAATTCAGCAGAAGTACCATCTGATTGCTGATGCCACTTCCCAGGTCACCACTCAGAGAAAGCTGTGGGAAGATTGCATAATAATTTCCCTGGTAGCATCTCTGGGTATCTGCAATATAATCGCTGACTTTTTTCAATCCATAATCCGACATAATTCCGTCCAGATTTGGTGTGTCTGAAGTCGTATCTCCAAGGATCAGATAAACCTTTCCGCCGTCACTCAGATATTTCTCAATAATTGTCTTTTCATCATCTGTAATATCCGATGTCGGTGCATAGAGGAACAACAGGTCACAGTCATCCGGGATTTCCGGATTCATGCTCAGGTTGATTTCTTCCGTCTCCAGATTATTCTTAGTAAGCAGATCACTTACCGAACTTGAAAATGTCGATTCTCCGTGACCACTGGTCCGGTAAATCTTGCTTGTTTCCTCGCTGGTTACATAATTGATCGCACTGGTAAGCTGTCCTTCTCCGTCGAAAGAACTTTCACTGGCACTTCCAGTCGTATAATAAGAGTAATAATCGGACTGGATAATATCTGAAAATGAAATCGTTGTAGACTTTCCGGTTGCATCACAGGACACAACGATTACATTCCCATCGGTATTATATTTCTGAAGAATGGACGGATGCAGTACGCTGTCCACCCATTCCACTTTTACTTTGCCGGAAAGCGCCGCATATTTTTTCACAAAAGTCTTGATCCTGGTATCCACAGAATCCTGTTCTGCGATCACTTTCAAATCTACTTTTTTATCCAGCTTCTTCAGCATTTTTGTGGACACGCTGCTGATATCGTACAGATTGTTGCTGCTGATATCAATATTTCTTACTTTTTCCGGAAGCTGTCCTGCCACCAGATTGATCACGATCGCGATTGCAATCACGATCACTGCAAGCCCTACGCTGTAAGTTCCGTTCCGGGAAGACTTGCTGCTGAACATTTTTTTGATTTTTTCCATGTCTTCTCCCTCCTAACTCCAACGTCTTTTCTGAATGGACTGCATGGTCAGGAAGATAAATACACCTGCCACACTCAGATACAGGATCAGCCCACTCACATCGAAAAGCTTGTTATATGCTACGTTGTCAAATACATCTGCAAGATACAGCTTCTTCATGATGTTGACCAAAATATTTTCAAATAATGAAGATTTTACAAAGCTTACGATCACAACCGCAACAACTCCGATTGCTTCGATAATTCCTGCGATCATCCAGTTTCCCGTCATCCGGTAAATGATCAGCGCCACAATGGTAACGAATACCACAATACCGATCATGCCGCTTGTAGCTGATGTCGGGAGGAAATTGATCAGTCCTCCCCAGAGATAGATCAGAAGCAAAACGCCAAAGGTTGTTACTGCCGCAATGATCTGGCTTTCTGTGAGTGACGAAAGAAACATTCCGATTGCCAGATACACGCATCCGAGCAGGAAGAACATCAGGATCGACAGATAATCCACCTTCAGATACGCCGTTCCAAAGCTCTTAATGATAATTGGGAAAATACAAAAAATCAGACACGGTACCGCAAATACCGTCACCATCGCAAAGTATTTCCCCATCACGATATCAAATAATTTTACCGGTGCGGCAAGCAGAAGCTGGTCTGTCTTGTTCTTCCGTTCCTCCGCAAAGGAACGCATGGTGAGCATCGGGATAATGATGATCAACACGTAGTTGATATTCATCAGAACATATGAAAAATAGGGATATCCCGAATTTAAGTTGTACGCCATAAAATAGATTCCCGTGAAGATCACAAGGAAGGCGATCAGGACATAGCCTGTCATTGATTGAAAATAGGATTTTAATTCTCGTTTATAAATTGCTGTCATTTTCGAGATCCTCCTTTTCATCCTCACTTGTCGGAACGGCATTTTCTTCCGGCTCTTCATCCATCTCAGTCAGCTCGTTCTCTTCTGCCTCTTCCTGCGCATTTTTCTTGCGCCGCTTTACCATCCAGCCTTTCTTTTCGCCGTCCTTCATCGCTTTTGCTGCTGCAGGCGTGCTTCCCTGCGTCAGCTCCAGGAAGACATCCTCCAACGTCGTGCGGCTGTGATACAACATAAGTAACGGGCAGCCCTCCTGTGCAAATGCCATAAATACTGTTTCCCTGATATCCTTTCCATCCTTTGGGAACAGACTCGCTTTTACCGTTCCTTCTTCTTTTCCGTGTTCCACGGATGCCTTCTGCACATTACCGATTGTGCCGATGACTTTCCGTACCGTATCTTCATTTCCCTTTGCCAGGATTTCCACAGTCCGCTGATTCGTCAGAAGCTTTTCCAGATTCTCCGGTGTATCACTTGCCACCAGTTTCCCTTTGGAAATAATCATAATATAATCACAGACTTCCTGGATTTCTGCCAGAATGTGCGAGCTCAGGATCACGGTATGCTCTTTTGCCAGCTCGCGGATCAGTTCACGGATTTCAATGATCTGCTTCGGATCCAGTCCGACCGTCGGTTCATCCAGAATGATGATCTCCGGGAATCCAAGGATTGCCTGCGCAAGTCCGACTCTCTGCTTATAACCTTTGGATAGGTTCTTGATCAGCCGATCCTGTACATCCATGATCTTCACCATCAGCATGACCTTCTCAATCTGCTCTTGCCGTTCCGGTTTTGGGATCTTCTTCAATTCCGCTACGAACCTCAGGTATTCATTCACCTTCATATCCGTGTAAAGCGGTGGCATCTCAGGCAGATAACCAATACATTTTTTTGCTGCCTCCGGTTCCTCCAGTATATTGTGCCCGTTGATCAGCACTTCACCTTCTGTGGCACCAAGATAGCCGGTCATAATATTCATCGTTGTGGACTTTCCGGCACCGTTCGGTCCCAGAAATCCATAGATCTGCCCGGTATCTACAGTAAAATTCAAATGATCTACAGCCAGATGTGAGCCGTATTTCTTTACAAGATTTTTTACCTCAATCAATGTTGTTCCTCCTGACTACAAAATTTCATGCTTTTCAATTATACGGATGATTTGTGAAACTTCTGGGGGCAATCTGTGTTCATTCTGTGTTTTTTCTGTAAAACTGTGAACTGCAAAAGTGTACCACCTGCCCGGTAATAATAGAAATACCGATATCTGGAATCAGCTTTCCCACATATCGGTATTTTATATTTTTAAATCACTTTTTTACCCGAAAAAGACTTTTTTATATACTGGGCAGATTTCACTTAACTTGCGATTATCCACACCAGTCAGGCAAGGAATTCTTCCAGAATTTCCCGGATTCTTGCCTCTTTTGTCGGCTCCAGCTTTTCGCCGGTATCTTCCTGCTTAAATCTGGAACCGGCTGTATCTTCCATCCGTGCTCCCGGCTGCTGCGCCCGCATTTCATCAGCCTGATTTGCATTCGCCTGTCCCACTTTTGCTACTGTCTGCACGGTCTGCTGCATTTTTCCATCTTCTGTATACCGTTTTTCGTTCGCAGAAACCGCATTTACCGTAGCTGCGCTTGCTGGCACGGTTTCTTCTGAAAATGGTCTTTGCACCTGGCCAGAATGCGCCGCTTCATTTTCCTCTGCATCCATTTTCTCCGGAATCTCATCCGCTCTCTGAACCGTAACCTGGATTTCTTTCTGATTGGTCTTCTCATAGCGATGAGCATATGTATTTTCCAGAAAATCTACCATATAGGTTTTCGCTGCCTCCAGCTGATAGGCATCATCCGCAAGCATTCGGAGTAGAAAGAGCGCCAAAGCTCCCATACCGCCCAAAATACCATATCTGTAAAGTCCCTGTTCCCTCTCCCCCGCTGCATAAGCAAGCGCTGTTCCTGTGGCTCCAAAGATAAGGCAGAGCCAGATGCTCCCCTTCGCCCACTGCCTCCAGGTATGCAGCCTCACGCCAAGCACCCGGTATTCATACAAATATTTCTCTACAAATGCACCAACATTCTGTACTTTATCACTCACCATACACCCATGCTCAAATTTTGCCCTTACAAGCCGCATCAGCGGATGATTGCTTTTACTCATGTTACTTGCTGCTCTTACCAGCTTTTTCAGTGAAATCCCGGTAATCAGTCTTGCAATCGCGCCGATCCCGATCATCACTCCCGTCAGAAAAAATACCGTTTCTCTCACCACGAACATTTCCAACATAAAAAGAATCCTCCTTCTTAGATTTACCGTCATTATACCGTAAACCTCCGAATTTGGATTCCCTAATCGTTCGCCACAATCCGACATCCTGTCTGGAAAATGACGCTGCTTTTCTGTTTTACTTTGCTGCCTTACGCATTATATTCTTTCTACAAGACCTTTGACAAGTCCTACATAATGGGTGATTGCCATCTTCACAAACTCCGTATAATCCATCGTTGCACTGTTGTCAGCTTTGTCCGAAATTGCACGAATAATGACATACGAAACTTTATTCAGATATGCGGTCTGCGCCATTGCTGCGCCTTCCATCTCCGCACACTTTCCATCAAATGTCTTTACCAGATATTCCTTCTTTTCCTTGCCGGAAATAAACTGATCTCCGCTGAGCACTCTTCCGGTAAATGTCTGAATGTCCGGATTCACTTCTTTGTTTACTTCCACTGCCAGCTTCACAAGCTTCTCATCTGCCGGGAAAGAAAAGGTATCCATTCTCGGAATCTGTCCTACCGGATCGCCAAGCATACTTACATCCATGTCGTGTTGAACTGCATCTGTAGAAATCACGATATCTCCGATGTTGATATCTGCATCCAGAGAACCTGCCACACCTGTATTGATCAGCGTATCCACACCAAAACAGTCAATCAGAATCTGTGCGCAGATTCCCATGTTGACTTTTCCGATACCACTTCTTACAACTACAACTTCCTTGCCACTCATAATACCTTTGACAAAAGTCATTCCGGCACGTTCCATCGTATCCTGAACTTCCATCGATTCCTTTAAGATTGCAACCTCTTCATCCATTGCTCCGATAATTCCTATCATTTGAAAATCCTCCGCTTTTCCTACATATTGTTTTTATCTATATCTATAGATTTCCCTTCAAAATTACAATAGCTATTATATCAGATTTCTTATAATATGCACTAGCATTTTCTTATAAGGCTGTGTTATAATCATTGAAGCAATTTTATAAGGCACAATAATAGTATAAATATAAAGGAGGATTATACTCATGGAATTTACACCACACGGCGTCTGTTCTAAGAATATTCACTTAGAAGTAGATGAAGCTGGACGTATTCATAATGTTGAGTTCACAGGCGGATGTAACGGTAACTTACAGGGCATCGGGCGCCTCGTTGAAGGAATGGATATTCACGAAGCAATTTCACGTATCGAAGGTATCAAATGCGGATACAAAGCAACATCCTGCCCGGATCAGCTTTCACTTGCTTTAAAAGAATATTTAAGCAATAACCAGTAATCAAATAATTTTTTCGCAATTTTGCGTCAAAACAAGCAGGTCAGGAATTATCCCGACCTGCTTGTTTTGGTCTAATTCAGTTTAACATTAGTTAGGCTTCTTGCTTGCTCTGATGTTCCATACTCACATACTTCGCGACCGGGTTGTATTATTTGGTCATATGCTTTCTGTCCAATCAGAAAATACGTTTATTAGTTGTGGTCTTTACAGTTCTGTTCGCCCTCTTGTCAGTCTGCAAGACCGGAGATGTTGAACTTTATCAACCTGCAATTCAGACAGGTGTTAAAAGGAATCTTCCCATCTCCCTCCCTCATATTGTTCCCTTGTCCTTACTTTCGCTAACTGCCGCACCGGTTGATAGTCGTATGAATATTTTATAAAAAATATTTTTGGTTTGGTGGTGCGGGGTGGGTTAGAGTGGGTAAGGGGTTGGGATGTTGTTGGTTTGTGATTTTTAGATGTAAATACCGTTGGTGAATGATCCGCTTACATCTGAGTTTGCGTAATGGGTACAATATACTCGGTAATAGTATCCCGTTGGTACAGATAATGTCTTGCTTGAACTTACATAAATTGAATTATAATTTGTTGTCGTCCAAGAAGTGTATTCTCCCCATCTACCATTAACCAGCCTTTCTACCCTGACGACTACCGTAATCTTGGAAACCGTTCTCTGCCCTACCGTATTTCCCCCCGCTGCAATCATGCCTGGTCCGGCTTTCGTAATCGTCGATGAACCACTTTTCAGATAGATTCCTCTTGACATTGCACCTACCGTTACCTCCGATGATTCATCATGTGTAAGATATGATCCATCTACACATTCTTGATCATCTGCTGCACTGGCTACCCCCTGTACATTAATAGCCAATATACAGACCATAACCATTGCCATAATCAACGATAAAATTTTGTTTTTTTTCATCTTTCGCCTCCTCTCTACACTATATAGACAACTGAAAGCGAAAAAACTCACGCCATTTTTAGAAAAAATACAAATTTTTTAAAATTTTTTTAAAATCCTCTTCATCCATAACTGCATTTAACGTATAAAAAACATCTTGATATACAAATTCTGCTGTATTCTCTTTACTTTCATCAGGCAATTTATATTGTGTGAATCTAATTTCATTACCGCCTTCTTTAATCAGCTCTTCTTTAATTTTTTCATCTTCTATACCATATCCATGTGACTGTTCTTGATAATTAACTACAATTTGATATTCCAACGTTGTATTTTCATTTGCAAAAATTAAACATACTCTGTTTAATTTTTTATCTATATCACTATGCACTAATGACATATTATCTGGTTTTCCTTCTAATCTGACAACATCAACACCCAAACTTTCCTTTATTTCTTCATATACTTTTTCTTCATCATTATTAGATATTTCATTCTTATCCCCATCCTCTCTCTCCGTATCTACCTGTGTCATCTTCCTATCTCCGATGGTCTGCGTCCACAGTTTCCCAAAGAACGGCGTCCCACCAATACTCACCATACTCCACATCATAGCAAGCACAGCCACGATCGCCACGATTCCATATACCTTCCAGTGCCGTTTTCTCTTCTTAACTTTCTTCTTTCCGGCTTCCTTCCCGGTCTCTCCGTTCGTACCGTCGTCACTTGCTTTATTATCTGTTTCATGCTTCACATGCTCAATTGGCACAACATTATCTATATAACTGTCACTCTCCACATCTTTCTTAAGATGATCCTTCGTATTCTCCCCGCCGCGAAGCGCCTGAACCTCTCGTCCGAGACGGATTGCCTCCTTGTCGGCATCTGACAGTTTTTCATATGCTTTCTGCTGTTCTTCATATTCTTGGATTTTACTCCACATCTTTTCATCCAGGTCTTCTGGAAAGGAAATGTCCTGCAGTGATTCGTCCGAGTCCATTTCTTCCATGATTTCCCCGGCTTCTTTTTCCAGTTCAGCTTTTAAAAGCTTATCCAGATTATCTTCATGTTTTTCCATTTTAAACCTCATTCTTTTGGATTTCTTTTCCCTTTAACTTGACCTTTTTCCTTCACCTGTTTAATATTATGATATCAGGGCAGTCTCTCTGCCTGTATCAACTGCGAATCTTAATTCGCACCATCAATGGGAGGATTTTTATTATGAAACGCATCATTCTGACCGGCGGAGGTACTGCCGGACATGTTACACCTAATATTGCACTGCTTCCCCGTCTTCGGGAACTGCAGTATGACATACATTACATCGGCTCATACAACGGTATGGAAAAGCAGCTGGTTGAACAGCAGGGAATTCCATACCATGGTATCTCTTCCGGTAAGCTCCGCCGGTATTTCAGCCTTCAGAACTTTACGGATCCGTTCCGCGTCCTGAAAGGCTTCAGTGAAGCCAACCGTCTGATCAAGCAGTTAAAACCGGATGTAATTTTTTCAAAAGGTGGATTTGTAAGTGTTCCTGTTGTTATTGCCGGAAAGAAGAACCATGTTCCTGTTATCATTCACGAATCGGATATGACTCCGGGACTGGCTAATAAACTTTCCATTCCTTCAGCTGCAAAAGTATGCTGTAACTTCCCGGAAACTTTAAGTTCTCTTCCTCAAGATAAAGCAGTCCTTACCGGATCCCCAATCCGTCAGGAGCTTTTCACCGGAGATAAAGAAAAAGCCCGTGCTTTCTGCGGTTTCAAGGAAGTCAAACCAGTTATCCTGATCGTCGGAGGAAGTCTTGGCGCAGTCGCAGTCAATAACGCAGTACGCAAGATCCTTCCTGAACTATTAAAAGATTTCCAGGTTGTTCATCTCTGTGGTAAAGGCAAGCTCGATGAAAAGCTCACCGGTCTGAATGGCTATGTTCAATTTGAATATATTCAGGATGAACTGAAAGATCTCTTCGCCCTTGCCGATGTTGTAATCTCAAGAGCAGGTGCAAATGCAATCTGCGAATTGCTTGCTCTTCGCAAACCAAATCTTCTGATTCCACTTTCAGCTAACGCAAGCCGTGGTGACCAGATTCTGAATGCCCGTTCTTTTGAACGTCAGGGATTCAGTATGGTTATGGAAGAAGAAGAGCTTACAGATGAAAAGCTTCTCACAGCTGTCCACAAGCTTTATGATTCCCGTGAAGACTTCATAAATGCAATGAATCAGTCTTCTCAGCAGGATCCGATCAAGACAATTATCGGTCTGATTGAAGATGCTGCTTCCAAATAATTTTTTAACAACAGTTATTTACATTGTTCAAAAACAGGTGCCGGAACGACACCTGTTTTCTTTACATATCCATCGGTGCTATTTTGTGTAATCATCAGAATTGTAATGTATCTTTACCCATTTTCTTGCTCTGTACAGTACACCCGTCAGTGCTTGGATACTGATCCCCATAGATTCAGCCACATCTTTTTGTTTTCTCTCCAGACAGTAAACCATGGTAATTGCTTCGTACCAGTTTTCATTTTCTTCGTACAATGCATCCAGAATCGTCCATCCATAACCCACTTTTTCTTTTTGTAAAATTTTGTGGAATACATGCTCCTCTGCACTTTCCGCATATTCCTTCGAGTACAGATCCGAAAACAGCTCAATATCTGCCTTCGGACATTCTCTTGCCCGCTTCTTCATATAATTGATAGCTGTATTTTTCGTTGTTGTTACCAGCCATGCTGCCATGTATTCTTCATCCACTGTATCAAAGTGTGTATATAGTTTTAGAAAAACCTCCTGGAATATCTCTTCCGCTGACTCTTTGTGACTGCCAGAATAATCCATTGCTATCCGATAAACGTTGAACTTATTTTTATGGTACACGTTCTCGAATTCCTTTTTATTCTTATTCTGAAAACTCACTCCAGTACCTCACTATTTTATTTTTCTTTCAGTTTTTCCAGGATTTCATCCCGATCTTCATCTGTAAGTTTACCCGGTTTCCAGCCGAATCCGCTCTTGTCATTTTTATATCTCGGAATCAGATGCATATGGAAATGGAATACGGTCTGACCGGCCACTTCCCCGTTATTCTGTACGATATTATATCCGTCACATCCAAGTACATCTTTTAATCTTGTTGTGATCTTCTTTGCAAGCTTAAATGCTTTTCCTGCCAGTTCTTCATCAATAGAATAAATATCTGCCGCATGTTCTTTTGGCAGGATCAGTGCATGTCCCTTTGTCGCCGGTCCAAGATCCAGAATTACTCTGAAATCATCATCCTCATATATGGTTGCAGATGGAATTTCTCCATTTGCGATTTTACAAAAAATACAGTTCTCATCCCTCATGTTTTTTCCTTCTTTCTACATTTTCTTCGATTAATCTCGAATTTGTTTACGAACCAGACTTTCAATGATAAACTACAACTACTTTATATCATGGAAAGGATGGTCGTTACCATGCCATTTACTGCAAATGATTATGAAAAGTTACATCAGCTTATGAATTCCAGTCCGGAAATTCGTGAATTACTTCAGAAACTCCTGGATTCACAGCAATATACAATCAGCAAGATCAGTCATGAAGTTCGCAATCCACTGACGCTGATCTACAGTACCTTTCAGCTCATAGAGTCCAGTCACCCTGAAACCAGAGATTTCAGCCACTGGTCAGAGCTTCGCGAAGACATCGAATACACAATCTCTCTGCTGCAGGAGCTGTCTGCCTATAATAACAGTGAACATCTGCATCTGAGCACGTTTTCTGCACAGGACTTTTTGGGACAAATCTGCCTGTCCTTTGCCGCCTCCTGCGTAGATACCGACATTGGATTCTCTTCTCTGATAGCCCCTGATCTTCCATCTCTGACGGCCGACAGATTAAAGCTGCATGAAGCGATTCTCAACCTTTTAAGAAACGCCCGTGAAGCCATTTCGTCTGCCGGTTCAATCCGTCTGGAAGCAGTCCTCAAAGATCAAATGCTTCAGATTACCATATCTGATACCGGATGTGGAATCTCACCGGAATATCTCGACACGATTTTTGATCCTTTTGTCACTTACAAACCAGACGGCACCGGTCTTGGTCTTGCCATTGTCAGCCGGACAATCACAGCTCACGCCGGAACAGTAACAGTTACTTCCTCCTGTGGAAAAGGCACTTCTTTTTTGCTTTTGTTACCAATTACATAATCATTTTTATTATAAAAAACACGTAATTGTTTTACAAGTACTTCTTTCCATAAACTGGAAAATGTAGTAAAAAGAAAAACATGTCCTATCTTACTTATTCCTCTGAATCATCCGCCATTATCTCATCCCATTGGGATTCCCGTTTTTTTCTACGTTTCTGAAGGCGCTGATTCAGAAATCCCCAGACGCTCTGCCTGTCCTTTACAACCTGCCCTTTCATTTCCTGTTCTGCAATCCAGTCATCCAGGATCAGTTCCTCCTGCAGATCATATCCTACTTTTTTCTCCGGCTGTATACTCTCCATTTCATTCTCCTTTTTCTCCAGTATCCGCTCCAGCGCATACTCAATATTATAATTTTCTTCCATTGAAGCCTTATGTAATTCATATGCCAGATAGACTGCCTCTTTCTGTTCATAATCTGTCTCCCTGACAAAATACTCTGTAAGCTCATGAAACTTTTCCAGAATATTACCTTCCAGTCCCGGACAATAACAAAAGTAATAGATTTCATCCGATACATAAATATGTCCCGGATCCAGGCTCAGACAGTTCACGTTCAGCAGATAATTCTTCACTGCATAAAGCACCTGGATAAACTGTCTCATAAAATTTTCCAGATCTGCAAATTTCCAGTGCTCTTTTTCTCCCTTTGCCTTCACGGATATCTTCCCACTGATCTCGTAGCGGTACTGGCTTTTATCATCTTTTCCCTGCCCACTTACCGACAAGAGTCCGGGAATCGCATTTTCCATCAGCATCCGCATCTGATAATCTTCTTTATATAGCTCATCTGTTTCCAGAATCATCCAGGCATGATGTAAATCTCTTTCGTACTCTTCTCTCATTCCTCCTGGTCCCTTTCTACAATCTCCTGCAATACTTTTTTCCTGCGTATTTTTTCCTCCGGCACGGTCAGTGCCGCACTGCGTTTAACAGATACGCGCATTTTTCTCTTTTGCGCTCCTGCTGTCACTTCAAATTCATCTTTTACTACCGCAGTTTCCACCGATACTGCATCAAAAAATATCAGTTTGTTTTCAATTCTTTTCTGAAAATACTGCTCCATTTTTCCATCTTCTATTTCCTTTTGCCATCGCCATTCTTCACTTCCGACAATCGCAGTCTCATATGCCGCCCCACCGATAATATTTTTATCATGGTAATAAAAAAGTGCGAAAATGACTGCCATCCAACAAAGCAATACTACCGGCATCAGATACGCCATCTCAACTACTGTACTTCCTTTTAGCTTTACCATATAAATGTCCCCAGATAGCCGATCAGAAGAAAAGGATAAAACGACATTCTTGTCGTCCGTTTCCATTTTCCGCTCCAAAGGCCTGCTCCTGCTGCCATCGCAGCCACAAGAAATGCAAGCATCAGCATTCCAAGCAGATTCCAGATCCCTAGAAAAATACCCATATTCAGGATCATCCAGCTGTCTCCGTACCCTATTCCCTCCTGTGACCATTTCGATATCATGAGAAATACAATTCCACATCCCAGTCCGGCAACCCATACACTCCAATGCATCCGTCCAAATAATGCACGGTACAGAATCGCCGCACAGCTTCCTGCGAGCAGATATTCTGTCGAGATTTTCTGATATTTTATATCCTGTGCTGCTCCGAATCCTAAAAAAAATAATCCTGCCAATTTTGCTATTTTCCACCACATTTTGAACATGCTCCTTTTCCTTTTACTTCTGACAGCGGAACTGTATAAACTTTTCTCTTCAGTCCGCTGCATGATAATGAAGTATGATAACGATCCCCGTAATCTGTGACATAGCAGTTGTCATCATTTCCCGGCATCCATCCACACCGTTCACACAAATGATAAATTCCTCCACTGCTGTTTCTCAGTTCCACTAACTGTGTTTTCGCAACACTGCGCACGGACGGTTCCAGATAAGTGCACTGATAATTCCGATGATATACGATCCCTGTTTCTGTCACATATACAAGTTCATTATCTCCAATTCCTGCTTCGTAGGTCTTTACATAACCGGTCCATGTCTTCATCCTCATTTTTTCTTTATAATGCAGTACCGGAATATGAAAGACAGGAACCGGCAATTCTACTTCATATTCTGCCGTCAGTTCCAGCACTCCCATTCCCGGTATCGCCTAGGATCTTTTACAGCTGACTCCTCCGCTTCCGCCAACAATCATACTTCGATCCATTCTTTCTTTCCCGACCGCATTTACAAGATCTGCATGCAGACTTATCGGGTTCAGCACCGGAATTTCTGCAAAACTCTCTGCCACCTGCTTTCCTGCACTCTGCAGTCCGCATCTTACTGCAGACTGGATGCTTCTGAGCTCCAGCATCCAGATCAGGCTCACCGCCGCATATAGGAACAGCGGAACACAAAGTACAGCTTCTACTGTTACCGAGGCAGATACAGATGCCTTTTCTTTGACACAAGATATGGCGATCAAATCAGGTAGAAAATCAAATCCTTCCTCCTTTCTGCAAATATCAAATATGTGTTTGTAATTCAATATTTTTCTATACATCATCAAAGGAATTTTATTTATTATTTCGATTGTCCTCAGAAAAGACACCTGTATCCACCTCCTAACATTTTCATTTTTTGTTACTGATATTGATATAAAATATGATACTGATACCGGATTCCTCTTCTCAGATAACATGTCATGTCAAAGTCTGCTCCTGATACGCAGGCATCTGCCCGAAAAAACGTTTTCTCCATTCCGGATCGCAGATTCATTTCCACCAGATCCAATGCTCTCATCGACAGTTCTTCCTTTGATTTTAAAACCAGCATCATTTGCAGATACTGCTCATAAGAATTTCCCTCTTCTGTCTCCTTCCCTTCCGGAATACTTCTGTTCTTTGCCAGCTCAAGCAGACCATCCAGCGTCAGATTCCAGCTTTCCTTACTCTTTACAGCCGGAACCTTCTTCCCTGCCAGAAGCGTCTTAACATCCGTAAGGCTTTCTCCATAAGCCCATGCAAGAAGCAGCGCATGCTTGATCACAGGTCCGATCTCCGGTGAAAGAAACACCGCACTCAGTGTCGTTGCAAGGGTATCCACCTCCATTTGCATGTCCTTATCGGTCAGCAAATATCCATAATTCACTGCAAATCGAAGGATTCGGATTCTCCCGATCACATATTCCAGATTGTCCTTGTCGCTCGCCTTTCCTCCTAACAAATACTCCATCTCATAGTCCAGTACCGTATTCTTTTTCTTATTTGCAGCATTGCCAAACTTATCTATAAGGTACAGATTGAAAAAAATGGTATCTCCGGCTCCATTATCTTTTTCCTTCATGGTTCCGTATCCCTGCCTGAGCTTTCGGTTCGATACAGTCTCTTCTGACTTTACAGCTTTCGATGACAGCGTAAATCCTTCCGGGCTGACCAGATTTAACAGTGCTTGCGCCTGTATATCCACAATATCCGCCAATGGATTATTTTCTGCAGGAAGTTCTTCTTTTTCACTTTCCAGCATCTGGTCAAGTTCTTTACTCGTCTCTATATTCTCTTTCCCATATTCATTTGCTTTCAGTTCCTGCTCCTTCCATTCGGATACCTTTCCCGTCAGATTCTCTATCGCCGCAGCTCCTGTCTTCATTTTCTCGTATTCAACCGCCTGCCGCAGAAATTCTTTCCCATTCTGGTCTGTCAGATAACGGATTGCCGCAATCTCTGTTTCTATATTTTCTGCCCCGTAAAAGGACAGTCGGTTTAAAATATTTTCTTCAGACATTGTTCCGGATTCATAACTGCCTTCTATTGCAAAAATACCATATCGCTCCAGAAGATCTTTCTGATATTCTGCAAACGCAGATTCCACTGCCCTGCCTGCGTCTGCTCTTCTCTCATTCTTCGCCAGCTGGATCGAGGCACTTTCCAGCAAAGCCCCAACCAGAGTAAGAAGCAGAAGAAAGACCAGGCTTAGAAACACAGTAATCTCTCCCTTTACCATTTTTTTCATCTCTGTACACACTCATTTCTGAAATAAAATTTTTATTTTAGATTCCTGAACTTTCATTCGTTATTTTTTCAAATATTTTAGTTACAAGTTCATTAAGCTGTTTCTTAAAAATGATAACCAGACCGATAATGACGACCAGTACAAGGATCAATTCTACCGTTGATATCCCGTCTTTTTCCGTCAGAATCTTCTGAATTCTGATCCATCCTGTCCACAGCTTCTTTTTTACCGCCTTCATTCTCTCACCTCCTACATCTGGATCGACAAAAATGCCGGTACAACTA
>PPYF01411427.1_pt1 | contig 21719 bp, 16 predicted proteins | sample 1559871 | NCBI WGS metagenome assembly PPYF01 (sample SAMN08240021, study PRJNA423297) | Human gut metagenome, whole genome shotgun sequencing project.
ACACAATACTAATCTATTTGGTAAAAATTTACATATTGATTTAGTGGCAACTGATAAAGTGAGTCAGTTAATTACTGATAATGACAACATAGAAAGGGCTTATAGGATTGACAGTGGAGCGTCTATTTATTCCCAAAATTTAATAGCTTTCACAGGTCTTAATGCAACCGGTAAGACAACGATTTTAGAAGTTATTCAGATATTATTACAGATTGTGGCTAATGATGCTAGATTGAATGATCCTCATATTAAACCAATTATTCAGAAAATTATAGGAAGTGTTGATGGTACAAATGAGAAACCAATAGTTTTTGTTATGTGGTTTGAAATTGATAAACAAATCTTAGAATTAACATCTTCAATTATAAAACGATATACAATGGATGATGAATATGATTTTGTTTATAAAAATGAGATATTGAAAGTACGATCGTTCTCTAAACTGACTAAAAAGAATCTATTTAATTTTGTACATTCTAAGGTTATAAATCAACGTACGGATTTTGAAGATGCTAAGTTTTTACTTGATGATATGAGTATTGCAAGTATGTTTAAGGATAAGGCAACAAAGGTACTTTGTTCATTTGAAAAATATAATACGGTTCGAAATATTAGACCTATGATTCCTGATGTGTCGATTATACAGTGTTTTGATAGTGCAATCAGTTGTATTGAACAGTCAGATAGTAAAGATAAATATAAGTTGAAATTTAAAAAAGATGGTGATTCTGAGTATGATGTATCCTATGATGATTTAGAATCCATCTTATCTTCTGGTACTGTAAAAGCATTGCACTTTTTTCCAGCTCTCCAATCTGTATTGAAAGCAGGAGGGTATATTTTATTCGATGAGATAGAAAATCATATTAATAAACGTCTTGTAGAATGGATCCTATCTTTATTTGAAAATAGGGATTATAACCCTTATGGGGCCTGCTTAATTTTTACAACTCACTACCCTGAACTATTAGATTCTTTTGTAAGAAAAGATAATATTTATATTACTCGTAAACGTAATGATGGAACATTAGAGGCTGTTAAATACAGTGATGAAATTGAACGTAATGAATTACTCAAATCAAATGTTATTTTAGGTAATTTAATTAAAGGAACAGTGCCTAAATATGCATCAATGAAAGCAGCAGAGCAGGCGTTAGCGGGTATTATTAAAATTAGGTAGTTGATTGTTTATATATTGAGTTATATTTTGTTGACTATTTAACGATTTTTTCGTCAAATAAGTAAAATAATATTGAAAAATATATTTGGTTTATGTATGATGAGAGTAGTTGGAGGTGAATTATGTTAGTAAATATTAGTGCAAGTAATTTTAAATCATTTGATAAAACAGAACGTTTATCAATGATATCCTCTAGTAAGATTCAAACTCATACAGGTCATGTTCGGAAAATTAAAGATACTAAAATATTAAAGAATGCTGTTATTTATGGTGCTAATGCATCAGGAAAATCTAATTTGGTTGAAATCTTGCGATTTATGCAGTGGACTTTGCAACATGGATTACCTTTTGAATCAAGATTATTTTTTTCTCGTACAAAAGCGGAAAATGAACATACAGATAGTGAATTTGAGTTACAATTTACACTTAATGGGAAATTTTATGCATATGGTTTTTCCGTATTATTATCTGAAGGAAGAATAACGGGAGAATGGCTATATGAATTACGGCCACATGGGTCTGCTAAGCTTTTATTCGAAGTAGAGAATGCAATGCCTACGTTGGGATCTCTAAAGCTAACAAAGGATGCTGTAAATCGATTTACCATATACGCTGAAGATTTTGCTCAACAAGATCAAAATCGTTTATTTTTAGGTGTTATGAATCATGGTAAAGATATAAATAAGTTAAAAGGCTTAGAATTTTTATTTGAAATCTATGATTGGTTGTGTAACCATATTGTAATTATTACACCGAATACAATCCTCAATAGTTTTTCATATTACTACCAAGAAGGCTCACTAGAAAAAATTAGCGAGTTACTTGCTGATTTTGATACCGGTATTAGTAATGTGGCGATAAAAAAAATTACACAAGAGGAATTAAAACAGTCCTTACCGATAGAAGTCTATAATAATTTGATAGAGAAAATTAAATTAAGTACTACAGAATTCAAAGGTGGCAAATTGACGATGCGTAGTCATGATACGTTTTTTGCTATAGACTTTCAAGATATAGAACATCCTGACATTACGACTTTATGTTTACACCATGGTGAATCACCATTCGATTTTTCTTTCAAAGAAGAATCTGATGGGACACAACGTATCTTTGATTTATTGGATTTAATATTATCTAATAAAGATCATATGGTGTATATTATCGATGAGTTAGAACGTAGCTTACATCCTAATCTTACGAAACATTTCCTAGAACTGTTTATGGAAACTCATAAGAATTCTGATACGCAATTACTATTTACTACTCATGAATCAAGCATTATGGATTTAAAATTATTTAGACGTGATGAAATTTGGTTTATAGAACGAGACCATGAAAACTGTAGTCACATTTATTCTCTTGCTAAATTCAAGGAACGCTATGATACCAAATTGAGTAAAGCCTATTTAGAAGGGCGATATGGTGCTATACCTGTGTTATCTTCTATTGTGTCCATTAAAGGAGAGTAATTATGGGCCTTCGAGAATTTTCTAATTGGAATGTACGAGATGATAAAGAAGAAGTAGAACCTTTAAAGAAGTATATATTTTTGTGTGAAGGTAGTGTAACGGAAGTAGCCTATTTTAAGCACTTAATGAAAATTCGAAGAAAGTTAGGCATACATCCTTTTATTGATATAAGCATTTTAGAGCGAACCGAAGGTGATGTGAGTATATCTGCACCTAAACGATTAGTTAAATTTGGGAGTGAGTATAAAACTAGAGATTGTTTTGACGGTGAAAGAGATACTATTGTCGTCGTATTCGATGCGGATGTTTTTGAACGTGGGCAACCTCATTACTCTGATATTCTTGAAAATGCTAGGCAAGAAAAATTTGTTGTAGGTGTTACTAATCCTTGTTTTGAATTATTTTTATTGCTTCATTACGAAAATGGATTTTCTGAATATATTGTGCCAAATGCTTCGGAATTTTTATCCCCAAAAGGATTAAAGAATAAATTAGCCTATACCATATTAAAAGAACGGGCTGGTATAGATTCAAAAAGTAATACTGCAATAGGTAAATTAGCTGAGTTTGTTACTATTGCTATAGAAGAAGAGCGCTTTTTGAATCAAGATATTAATGATTGCAAAGGTAAAATTACTAGTAATATAGGTCAAATTATTGATGACATATTACATGATTCTGTATGAATAAAAATATGTGATATATAATCTTTATATAATGCATTATAAAGCTGTCCTAAAATGTGATTTAATCATATTTGGGGACAGCTTTTTTATGTAATATTTGTGTAAAAATGAAAATAATATGAATATTTTATTCTCTGATTATCGATTATTTATCTCTCATTGTTATACTAGAAAGTAATATTATGGTTGTATGATGTGTATATAAGGGGAACGAGGGTACTTATATATTAATTTATGCGACTATAGCGTGTGTAACATATAGTTTCTGTATAAGAGAGGTATTTATGAAACATCAATTGGCTGCTATGTTGGCAGCAACAGCTGTGTTGGGTGTAACGACTGCCTTCGGCGCTAATCCATTTTCTGATGTAACACCAGATTCTTGGGCGTATCAATCCGTGTCTCAATTGGCGAGTGCGGGCATTATCAATGGCTATCCAGATGGGACTTTCAAAGGCCAAAAGGATATGACCCGTTTCGAAATGGCCCAAATGATTGCAAAGGCCATGGCTAATCAAGACCGTGCAAATGCGGAGCAACAAGCGATGATCAATCGTCTAGCCGATGAATTTTCTAATGAGTTGAATAATTTAGGTGTTCGCGTTAACCGCTTAGAGGATCGCGTGGGCAATGTGAAAGTAACCGGCGATGTACGGTTGCGGTATCTTGGCACTAAAGATACGGACGATGGTTTCATAAGAACCCAAGGGGAGTATAGCAAAAAGTCCCAATTTGATATGCGTGCACGTGTTCAATTCAATGCGAAGATTAACGACAAGACGGATGCGGTAGTGCGTATGACGACCGATTCTATTGAATTTGGTAATACTTACGATGATAATACAGGTGAAATGACTGGGGCAGCTTACATTGATCGCGCTTATGTGGATCATCGATTTGGCAAATATGTATCTGCAAAAGTAGGGCGCTTTAACCAAGTCATCGGCAATGGTTATTTCTATGACGATGCATTTGATGGTGCTCAAATTAACATCGGCAACGATAAAATTCAATTCCAAGGGGCCCATGGCTATTTCTTAAAAGGAATGTTTACCAATACCTCCGCAGATATGAATGATACCGTTACCTATGCTAGCCTCAAAGGTCAGCCAAATAAACATATCAGCATGGGTGGTTTCTATGCTCGTATGAACTCACCATATAATATGGGCTTCACATTTAGAAAGTTCTATGGTTTCCATACCGATATTAATTTTGATAAGGTTTGGATTGGAGGCGAATGGTTGAAAGCAGCTCATACGGACCACAGTACAGGCTGGACTGCCGGTGCAGGCTATGGTCAGTATGACATAGCAAAAAAAGGCACTTGGGATGTGAAAGTCCAATATTTCAATATTGATGAGATGATGGGCGCTGTGTCCTCTAAATGGAACCTTGCCTATGATTCAACACAAGTTAAAAGTGATGGACACTTGTGGTTCCATGGTTATAAAGGTTGGCTCGGTACTGTGGACTATGCATTACAAGATGATTTAGGCCTTAGCGTATATGCTGGGTTTAAGGGGAAAACAAAACCTGAACTTGCTAGTTATAAGCGATCCTTGGCTAACTACTACCGTGTAGAGTTAAATTACCAATTCTAATCAAATAGATTGGCACAACTTAATACAATGCAAAAAGATGGCGAAATAAGATGGTAAAATGTATATTTCGTCATCTTTTTTGTTATATTAGCGTTTTTCTACAGGTGTTGAGGTTACCTCTACAATCCTATGAAAATGCAATGAACTTTATTCTAAAATATAAAATATTTGTTATAGTATGTTATACTTATGTTATATTCTGTATATAACGGTTATCACTTATAAGGGGTTAGGGAGATACAGTGTTAGTAGGGCCGAATTGCAGATGTGTATGGTTCTTTTTTGGAGAGAGGTATAGTTATGAAAAAACAATTTGCCGCTATCTTTGCAGCAACAGCTGTGTTGGGTGTAACAACTGCATTTGCAGCGAACCCATTTTCCGATGTAACCCCTGATTCTTGGGCCTACCAAGCCGTGTCTCAATTGGCTAGCACTGGCATCATCACTGGCTATCCAGATGGGACTTTCAGAGGCGAAAATGGCATTACTCGTTTCCAAGTGGCACAAATGGTGGCGAAAGCGCTTGCTAACCAAGACCGTGCTAATGCGGAACAACAAGCCTTGATTAACCGCTTGGCTGATGAATTTTCTAACGAATTGAATAACTTGGGCGTTCGCGTGGCTCGTTTAGAGGACCGCGTTGGTAATGTGAAAGTAACCGGCGATATGCGTCTTCGTTATCTTGGTTCCCAAAAGAAAGATGGTAACTATGTAAACGCTGTGGGCGATTACAGCAAAGGTTCCCAATTCGACGCGCGTGCTCGCATTCAGTTCAACGCAAAGGTGAATGACCGCACAGACGCTGTCGTTCGCGTAACTTCTGGGGACTTTGAATTTGGCGATGCGACTAATGGTGGTAATGCAACGGCTACTATCGATCGCGCTTATGTAAATCACAAATTTGGTGAACGCGTGTCTGTGAAAGCTGGTCGCTTCGATCAAATGCTCGGCAACGGTTTGATTTACGATGACACATTCGACGGTGTTCAATTCAATGCAGGCAACGACAAAGTTCAATTCCAAGCAGCCTACGGCTATGCAGTGGCAGGTGCTTTTGACGGCTTAACTAAAAAATCTAATAAAACTTTCACCTATGCAGGCGTTAAAGGTCAACTTAATAAACATGTAAACCTTGGTGGCTTCTATGCGCGTAGAAATGCGCACAAATCTAGTGGTGACACACTTAGAAACATGTATGGCTTCAGCACAGACATGAACTTTGATAAAGTTTGGGTTGGTGGCGAATGGGTGAAAGCTGCTGGCGTTTCTCACGGTTCTGCATGGACTGCTGGCCTTGGGTACGGCGATTACGACCAAGCAAAACGCGGTTCTTGGGACGTAAAAGCACAATACTTCAACTTCGGCCAAAACTTAGGCGCTGCATCCTCTACATGGGACATCGCTTACGATCTAACTAATACCGCATGGATGGCTACACCAGCTGGTACAATTAGTGCAATGAACTACCAAGGCTTCAAAGGCTGGTTATTAACTGCTGATTACGCATTACAAAAGAACGTGGGCTTAACAGCATACTACGGCTTCAACAACAAAACAAACAAGGCTACTGGCGATAACGAAAAACTTTCCAACTACTACCGCGTAGACCTTAACTACCAATTCTAATATGATGATTGGTATCGTTCATAACTAACACAATCCCCTTGATGAGTACTTGGTACTCTTATCAAGGGGATTTTAAATTAGAACACGCCTGTAGTAATTAGTAAGATAGCCTGATATAGTATCTCTAGAATTAGAACAGACGTGTTCTAATTTGTAAGATAGCCTGATATAGTGTCTCTAGAATTAGAACAGGTGTGTTCTAATTAGTAAGATAGCCTGATATGGTCTCTCCAGAATTAGAACAGGCCTGTTCTAATTTTTAGGAGAGGTATTAAAGGGCTTCGTCAATACTACAGGCCTGTACTAATTTTCAGATGAGATATTAATAGAACAAGGCCTTACCTCTAGAATTAATATACCCTCTCGTGATATATTACAGATAAGTAGTGTTTTTACGTTTATATGTATAAGGAGATACTCTATGTTTCGCTTTCAAAGTGAGTTATTATTACGTTTACAGAAACAATTTGTATCTGAACATGAGGCTGAATTCAAATCTATTGAGGATTTGATAGAAGCATTTATGACTCAATATAATCGTGGTGATTTTAATGATACGATAGAAATGAAATTACGTGATTTATACGAGGCTGCAAAAGAGGCTGATACGACTGAGGAATCAAAGAAATTCTACAATAAGATTCTTGCGTTATGTCCTGATGAAGTAGATGCTAAACGGGAACTTATAGCTCTTGAGTTGCATCCAAGTTTTCAACTTCATCAGCTAAAACAGCTAGTAGAATCGTTGAAAAAACCTAAGAAAATGGATTGGCATATAATCGAGGCTCGTCCTTATATGCGATGCCTCATCGATATGGGGATGATATATTTAGAATACAATATGTATAATGATGCGATTGCATGCTTTACTCCTGTCTTTCACGGGGACAAGCAAGACCATTCAGGATTCCTTGTGTACATGATGGTTGCTTGTTGTGGCGCGGCCGACTGGAATCGTGGTCGCAAGGTATATCAACGCTATCTCGCATGTTGCGATGATATACAAAATGCATTTAATCAGGCACCGGATATCATGTTGCCGATGCATATGTTGTATATTTTATTGGCTTTGCAGTGTGGTGAAAGTAAGATTGCCTATGATGTATTAGCAGATCTTGTTGACGAATATGAAGATATTGATTGGTTATTACAAGATGCAACGCGGTGGAACGATTTTGTGGAAGACCATTTGGAGACCATTATGTATATGGTAGACCAAGTGATTGATATAGATTTTGATCCACGGGAATTAATAAGCTTATATACTGCTATCTCATTTTTACCGACTCAATTGGTGAGTTTTGAAAGCCCATTATGGCAGACTTTATATGATGCGTATGAATGTGTTACCGGTCTAATTGTTGTGAATCGGTACTCTAATGATAGTTATATAGGAAAATGCGAGACAGCTCATATGAGTACCGTAGAGGTTGCTAAAGGTGTGGCTGTGCGAGGAAATCCGGTATATGACAATATACGGTTTGGTGCACAAATTACACTTTCACAAGCCGGCTTATATACAGTAGCTGATTTTAAAACAGTTACTAAACAAGAAGTATTGATGCTACCAGGCATTGGTAAAAAAACGGTGGAACAACTAGAGCATAATGGCGTTATATTTAAAGCGTAAAATGTGACTTGAGCTCACTAGCTATCCTAGGATAACGAAGGGCTATTTGTCTTTTCCATAACTAAAACAATCCCCTTGATGAGTATCTCGGTACTTATCAAGGGGATTTTAAATTAGAACACGCCTGTAGTAATTAATAAGATAGCCTGATATAGTGTCTCTAGAAATATAACAGGCGTGTTCTAATTTGTAAGATAGCTTGATATAGTGTCTCTAGAAATAGAACAGGCCTGTTCTAATTTGTAAGATAGCCTGATATGGTCTCTCCAGAAATAGAACAGGCCTGTTCTATTTTTTAGGAGAGGTATTAAAGGGTCCAGGCAATACTACAGGCCTGTACTAATTTTAAAAAGTATGTTAATGGAATCAACAGATAGTACAGGTCTATACTAATTTTATTTCTCTCATATTTACAAACGACAAACTATAAATTATAATTTAAGATAATTTATAGTTTATTTATATTATGAGAGTGAGAGGACTATTATGAGACATGTAAGTAAAGCAAAGCTATCGCTAGCTGTAGCGCTGACGATTGCTGGATCTGTAATTCCCAATATGGTGGTAGATGCGGCTTATACCGCTCCGTATATTGATAATACAGATTTTGTAGCTAACAGTGATGATATGATACGTGTATTCCCAGAATACGATAAAAATATATCTTCTATAGTAGCGAATGGTGGTATGGTTATTATTGAAGACGGGTATTCTAATATTGGCTATGGTCATAGTGCATTTGCTACCAGTAAAAATGGTGGAGACATTAAATTGAAAAAAGGTGTATATAATTCTGGTAGAGTGAGTACACCTGTTGCTCTTGCTCAAGGGGGCACAATTAATATAGGCGTCCATGATCATCACGGCGAATTTACGGGTGATAAAATATTCGTTGAAGGCGATGTTATAGTTAAACATGATCCAATTCATAGCTCAACCATTAATATCGGTATAGATGGTGAGGAATCCAATTGGTCTGGGCTAGCTTTCAATTTAGCTGATGAAAATGACAGAAAATATAATCATATCAATGTGTTCCTTGGTGAAAGAGGGGCTTGGGAGCTATTATATCAAGGTGGACTTGATGGTACTAACCTTGATAGTAGTACTATGCCTAGCCGTGTACATCGACTCGTTGGTTCTACGAATCGAAATTTTCAAAATATAGTAGAGCAAAATGAGCATAATAAACTGTATATTGATAAGCTCGAAGGCCATGTGAATTTTATTTATGATCCTAATGATGAATATGCAGATACCGAAGATCCAGAATATACACCGCCAACCACAACATATAATGGTTTAACGGCCGATTCCTTCTGGGGTGGAGACATTCATATCACAAGTGCAGCCCCTAATGCTGGCGCTCATCTATACACCAGCCGCAAAGGACTAGACTTGTCTACTGAGGATAATGTAAACAAGGTTTTAGATAATCTTGCACATAAGGTGTATTACCATAACTATGTGACTGGTGAAAGAAACCTTGAAGGCACAGTAGCCATTGCTTCTGAAGGTGCTGAATCTGGTCGTTTTAAGGTAGTAACGTCTGGTTATGCTAAAGAAGGTGCTATTACATGGCAAGCCGATCAAAATGGTCAAGGTAAATATGTGTACGGTAATACAACAGTAACGCCTGCACCGCAACCAGTGCCAACACCAACACCGGCGCCACAACCAACACCAGTACCGCAACCGGCGCCAACACCAGCACCGCAACCGGCGCCACAACCAACACCGGCACCACAACCGGCGCCAACACCAGCACCGCAACCGGCACCAGTCCAATCAACGGCATATGATACCCCTCATATGCGTGGTGCTCGTTCTGCGATTATGAGCAACATCAACGGCTGGCGCACATTAACAAATACTTACCGTCCTCGTGCATTGCAACAAGGTGCAACAACAGGTATTTGGGCCCATATCGGTGGCGGTCAATATAGCTATGATGCACAAGGTATTGATACCGACACAACCTATACACGTATTCAAGGTGGTTACGACGCTAAAACTGGTAGCGGTTGGACCGTAGGCGGTCAAGTGTCTTACCTTCGTGGCCATGATGATTATGTATTCAATGGCTCTGGCAAAGAAAAGGCCTTTGCTGTTGGCGCCTATGGTTTGAAAGACCTCGGCCGAGATCAATACATTCAACTTGAATCCCAAGTTGGTCGTGTAACGAATACTTTCACAGCTCGTAATGAAATTGGTGAAAGCCTATCTGGCGAAACGAAGGCTAATGCATACACTATCGGCGCTCGCTATGGTAAAACTGTGAAATTACAAAATGGTGTATACATCGAACCTCAAGCACAATTGAGCTATACTCACTTTGGTGGAGATAGCTTTAATGCAGGCACCATGCATGTAGACCAAGCTGGTGTAAGTAGTACTGCTGGCGGTCTTGGCCTTGAAATTGGTAAGACCTTTGGCGCAGGCAGTATCTATACTCGTGTCGGCGTTAACCATGCCTTCTCTGGCTCGGTAAAAACTACATACACAAGTGGTTCTACTGTGAAATCAACAGAACAAGACCTTAAAGGGACATGGACTGACCTTGCATTCGGTGGCCGCTATGGCATCAATGCTAACAACAGCCTTTATGCTGATATTAGCACCGGATTATCTGGCGACTATAAAGCAGGCTGGTCTGTAAACGCTGGATTTACACATAAATTCTAAGATATGTTTACCTAAAACAATCTGAGGATATAGTCGATATATAAATAGCCCCATAGTACTAATAGCCGTATATATTAGCTGTTAGTACTTTGGGGCTTTTATAAATTTAACTCGTATATCTGTATTTATAGATGCTTATTGCGTAAAACAAAAGTTCTCTTTATAATTAGCTTCTCTTATTTGTCTTGGAAAAGACAAATAGCCCTTCGTTATCCTAAGGTAACTGAAAGGCCATTTTATCACTTTTATACTTCTTGAGATGAGCCTGACGGAACTACTCGCTTGGCTATCTTCTTTTATTATAAGGAAAATTATATATATCGTCAAATCCAAATAAACTTAATCAATTATATAGTGTCTCTAGAATTAGAACAGGCGTGTTCTAATTTTAAAAGGGTATGTACGAAGGTTCGGAAATTACTACAGGCCTGTTCTAATTTTAGGAGCAGTATCAAAGGGGCCCATCAATACTACAGGCCTGTTCTAATTCCAAGTAGGGATGTCAGAGGAACACAATCTCAGAAAATGTGGTATAATAAGTTGTTAAATCGTATACAATCATTTTTATACCTACACAATCTACCTACCATTAGTATATATTAATGTATATATTAAGATGTGATTCATATAGTACATATAGTATTAGTGTCAGGTAGTATTTCATAATGAGGAGGCCTCATGTTTCAACGTATATGCGCAGTGGCTATGTTTGTAGCAGCGCTGTTTATATCTGTTATACCCAATGCCGATGCTCGGCAAGATATTTATGCATTCACCTATAATGGCAATAATTGGTATGTAGACCGCGATTCGATTGATCGCAGTAAACCGGATGGGTTGCTACATTTTACGGTATATACTATGATTGGTTTGCGTTATGATGTGGCCAGTGGCAGTGAGTATTACAACGCTGATGTATATTATTACGATCAAAAATTGTCTACCGAAGGTGGTCAGCTATTATATCGCAACCCAGGTATCTTGGCGGCGGCTCGTGTGGCACGTCAACAACCGGATGCGCCTAAACAAGCACCAAAACCAGTGGTAGCACAGCAAACAGCATCTCAATCGATAGCAGCTCAAACGGCGGCTCAATCTGTAGCGCCAACGGCACCGCAACCAAATATCGTCAAGGCTTTATCGACACCGGTTCAAGCCCCTGTACCTGCTAATGGTCCTGTGAAAGTAAACACTCAAATACCTATTGTATTACCAACAGGCCCAGTGAAAAAGGTGGCGGCTAAAACGGTAATGACCTTCCATAATCCATCGAAACAAACGACAGGTACGACATCTGAATCCGATGAAACAGAGGCTAATCGTACTCGTAAATAATCCTAAAAACTGCAATTTAGTCTTATGTATACTGAGAATGTATCAGTTACAGTATATATGACTAGGTTGCAGTTTTTATTTTGTATATATGAGGCTGTCTGAAGAAATTTCTAACTTGTAATCTGTATGCATTCCTTTCTATCAATATGCGGAATCAGCAAATCAGCAGGTTGAAAATTGTGATCTTCTAATGAGGCATTAATGAAATAGATGGTATATAATAGAATGTATAAAGTGTTAACAATAGGACTTATGACTGGGAGGGTATGAGTTCTAGTTTATCTATAGTTGGGTTGAGCTGTCAATAGAGGGTAGAGAGAGATGAAGCAGTTCGTAAAGAGGCTAGCTTGTGGTGTTTTGGTGATCGTCACGATGGGCACCATTGTAGGGTGTAGTCGAGAGGAACCGAGTGCGACGACAAATTCTGACCGTGCGCCTGTAGGGTATAAGGCGATTGCCGCCATGAATGCGTCGGCTGCGGAAAAGGCGGACCGCAGTGTGCGCACGATGTCACAAGAGGATAAGATTGGTCAGTTAATGTGTATCGGTCTAGAAGGCACTACATTTGACGAGTCACAAAAAGAATTAGTACGTAAATATCGCGTAGGCGGTATTGTATTAGATAATGATAATATGGAATCCAAGGAACAAGTGCGGGCTTTCACAAAAGGCATACGAGACACTGCGAATACGTCGAGCCTCATGATGCCGTTCATCGCCATGAATCGAGAACGCATGCAGTACAGACCTAGCCTGATGCTACCGTGGACGGAGCCCAAGCTATTATCGAAACAGGGTCTTGATGCGGTGTCGAGTCTAGCGACGCGCACGGCCATTGAGATGCGCGACATTGGGTTTAATTTGAACCTGGGTGTAATGGTGAATACCCATTCGTTTTACTCATACACGAGCGATGTGGATCGGGCGGCGCGCATCGGTGAGACTATTACTAAACGCTATGCGGCGAATCGCGTGTTTACGGGGTACCAATATTTTCCAGGCGGCGCTGATTACACGGTGCCTGGTATGAAACTAGATGCGTCGAAGGCGAGCCTCATGGACGATGATGGTCGCGTATTTGCTCAGCTCATCGATGCGACGCGTGACGAACATCCTATGATTATGGTGAATGCTGTGAAAGTACCCTCTATCGATGCGAATCATCCGGTGAGTCTATCTAAACCGATCATTACAGATTGGCTACGGAATGAACTGGGCTTTGAGGGCGTGGTGATGACCGATGATATCGAGGTCGGCGCTGCTGTTGCTGGTATGTCCATAGAGGATTATGCGGTGCGCACCATCAATGCGGGCAGCGACATGGTTATCCTTTGTAAGCATGCCAAGCATATCAAGGCAGTTCATGATGCATTGACGCAGGCTGTAGCAGATGGAACTATTTCCGAAGCACGGCTTGATGAATCGGTGCGCCGCATCATGCTCATGAAATTTAGCAATGACCGATAGATATGGCTTACAACTGTGAGCTTTAATAATAAGAATGTAAAATTAGGCATAGAAACTCTTTTCTTGTAATAATGTACCCTCTTTACTGGACAACCAGTAAAAGGGGTACATATCATAATGGGAAAAGAGTTTTTTATGTGTAAAAAATGAATTTATTATCTATTTGTTAAAATTTACAAGATATATTTTATAGTTTATTTAAAATATGATATAATAAACTCCTGAGAACTATTTTAAGGGAGGTGAGATCTTATATGAAATGTAGTAACCATGAGGTGGTCATTGACGCCATAATGGAACTATACAATCAGGACCGCATGGAAATGAGTGTTGTACACGGTCCTTACAGCGTTGGTAAAACGTATATCGCTAGAGCGTTACAGGCTCGATTAGGCAAGGGTCATACCATATATCTGCTTGGTCGCTTGGCGAATGAGTCCATTCATATTCGATCAATTGAGAGAGAACTAAAGGTGCCATCAGGGTCTTTTAAGACTTTAGAGGATGCATTGCGTGGCGTTTTTCAAGCAAGTCTTGACAAGCGGATCATGCTCATCATAGATGATTATCCTTCATTTGTGGATACGGTTCCACAAGCGCCTATCATATTGCGTGACTTGATGGAAACCTATCGTGACCATGGTAAAGTATTCGTACTCCTCATGGGAACCCATGTGGACGAATTAAAAGGACGAATTCTTGGTGAATCAAGCTTGATTGCAGCCTACATTCATAATTATTTCAAGGTCAATCCGTTCACACTTGATGATGTGAGAGCATTAGGTTGGGACTATACGGACGAAGATCTTGTTAAGCTATACCATGTAACAGGTGGTATGCCGGGGAATCTCGTGCATATAGATCCCGCCTTATCGGTAGATGAAAATATTGTGCGTCTATTCTTCAGACCACAAGGCATATTATGTACGGAACCACAACGATTGCTTATGCGCTACATTCGTAATGTAGGCGCCGCTAATGCGATTCTCTATGCGTTGGCACAACTGGATAAGCCGTTCTATACAGAATTATGTCATGCCAGTGAGCTTAAGAGTGGCACCTTTGCAACGCGTATGGCCGACCTCTTAGATATGGAAATTATTGGACGTATTCAAGGTGGTAGCCGTGGTCCATTGCGTTATGCAGATTACCATTTTGTGAATACTATGTTCCAATTTTGGTACCAGTTCGTGTTCCCAAATCTTGAGGAAATTAATTGCGGTCAAGGGCAATATATTTACGATACTATTGCAAAACCTGCGCTAGATACAATCGCTTAATACAATCGTTTTAGTGAAATGAATTTGAATTCGTGCGACTTGTAATTGATTCGAACTTGCTCATTGTACAACAATCGATTCGAATTCATGCAGCTATGTAAAATTGATCTAAATTGACGCACTTTTCTGAAATAGGTTTGTAATTATACACAAATACATATGTAACAACAAAAATTCCGCTGTAAATCTATGCATTTATGGCGGAATTTCTCGTTTGTCTAAATACTCAATTGGGTGTATATTCCAAGTAAGCCTAGGCAGAAAGGAACGAATATGAACGTGAAACATGTGGTTTGTCCCCAAAAGGTGTTACAAGCGGTGACAGACCTTAGTTTAGTGCGCGTCTGCCAAGAACGTCGTGTATCGGTGCTCAGTACGGAACGAGCCGTATGGCCTATCGAGGAATTGACTATCGATGCGGCACAAATCGAGCTATGCCGACGCTATCGGCCGCTCATCATGCGGTATGCGAGCCGATGTAGTACGGCTGTGATGACGGATGACGTCGAATCATTTCTGTGGATCATCTTTATCGAATCCATCTATAGCTTTCACACATCGGGAAAGGTACCATTTTCTGGCTATGTGAAAGCAGCCATTCATTATGGTTATCTTAATTTTTACAAACAATCAGCTCATCAGTGGCGCCACGAGTTGACCTTGCCCCTGTGTACTGGTGATGATGTATCAGAGCCAGCGATGGATCAGTTCCCTAGCGATGTGGATCTTGAACGAGATATTGTCGGTACGGTGACAGAAGACGAATTGCGCAATCGTCTGTGGTCTGCTTTCAGAAAACTGCCACGGCAGCAACAACAGTTATTGTATGCCCTATATCGAGATGGCAAGAGCTGCGTAGACATAGGCTGTGAAACACATCAGTCTAGACAGGCTGTGCAACAACGCCATAAAAAGGCCATCGACCAATTGCGGTACTATATGATGGTAGCGGATAACAAAGAATTCGATATTCAAGATATGCAAAACATGCATAGTTATAAGTAATTTTAAAAAACTAAAATATTTTTTAATTTATATATTTACAGCTTGTAATTATAGGTATACAATTAACTCATAAGTGCTGCTAAAGCACATTTATATAACACGTGTTATTTATACAATTTTACAAGAGGAATTCCTTAGTTTTATTACTCATTAATCTTAAGAAAGGTTATAATGATGCATAATACAGCGTATCAAAAGGTAAGTAATAAAGAATCAATTTCTTGTAATCCAAATACAATATATGGCGATGTAGATCACCATATATGTTGCTTAATCCCTGTTTACATAGATGGTGGTGACTGCACCGCCTGTTACTATGTAGATGGTCGGTGTGATATCATTCACAAATCCATTAAAACGGTATTGCGAGAGATAGCACGACACGAGGGTGTTCTAGCAAACGGCATTCAATCAACGAGACGGTCAAAGCCTATGTATACGGATCCACGAACGTTAGGTCCTAACATGACATTTGCTTGTCTTAAAGCACGGAAACCAATTGCGCGCGATGTGGTGTATGGTTTATTCAACGTTATCATTCCATTTCAATACCATATTGAGCCAGGACCAGAACCACATACAACGTATATCATCATAGGAGACTTTGATCCTATACTCGTATTTCATTCCCCTGACCACGTGCAACGCAAATTACGGGATGCTATGTTAGAGCATTTAGATTATACGAAACGGATGCTTGCTAAATTGAGTACCTGCGGTAACCCTTATGTGGTGGCTGAAATCTATGGCGCATCGAGAACATTAGCGGGAGTATAACAACACATATTTAGAGAGTCTGGGAGGGACGTAATATGAATTACGCAACAAAATTACGTATGATAACAATGGTTAGTTTGCTTGGTGTATCTTCTATCGGGTTGGTTCAAGCCGCTGATACACCTATCGTTTCAACTGGTGGTGTGGCTTATAATATTGGCATACCAGGAGATTCTAAGTTTACTTATTCGGACAATGTATCCCTTGGTGGACAAGCGGGGACTACTAATGGCAATTCATATCTAAAACCTGGTGATCCTAATGCAACGGGAAATAATATTGCCATTGGCCGTATTTCTTTGAATGGCTCTAGTGGTGGTGGTAATGTTGCTTTGGGGGGCAAGACATTTTTAGAGGGGAAAGGTGACTATAATTTCCTCGGTAATTTTGCGGCAGGTTTCAAATCTACCATATCCAATACAATTGCTATTGGAGCTTTCGCTGGCTCCAATGCTACAGGTAATAAAAACGTGTGGCTTGGCAATGGACAAGGCGCTGGTAGTAATGGCAACAATACTGTGTTAATCGGATCTAATTCCACAGTTGATGGTAATTTTAATTATGGCGTAGGTCATAATGCTGTATTAAAGGGTGAAAGCAATGCTGTTGTTGGTGCGTATAATCATGTAACGGCAAATAATACCTATGTACTAGGCGATCATGTAACGACAACTTTAGATAAAGCAGTTGTGCTTGGCAGTTATTCCACTGCTGAAAGTAGTGATGTGGTGAGCACTCCAAGCTATACCTATGCAGGTGGCACCGTTAACTTTGCCGGCACTGCACCGGTATCCACCGTATCCGTAGGCGCTACCAATCAAGAACGGACCATCACTCATGTAGCGGCAGGCCGCGTAAGCGCTGATTCTACAGATGCCATCAATGGTTCCCAATTATATGGTGCGAACCAACAAATCGATAATCTATATAACAAAATTAGCAACATTGGAAAAGAGGCCAATAAAGGCGATGCTCGTGCTGCGGCACTAGCTGCATTACATCCAATGCAATTTGATCCAGATAATCGAGTACAAGTGATGGGCGGTATTGGCCACTATAAAGATGCCAATGCGCTAGCCCTCGGTGTGGGGTATTATCCAAAGGAAAACTTGCTCCTCACAGCCGGTGCTACCGTTAATGACCACATCATGGCCAACCTTGGTGTATCCTATAAATTCGGTGAAAACAAAACGCTACAAAAAATCTCTCCTGCGTCCTATAATGCTCTCGAACAACGGGTTGATACATTGGAGGCTCAAAATAAAAAGTTACAAGAAACAGTAGATATGCTCGTACAAAAATTGAATAACAGATAATATTGAGATACTCATATAGCTGTATAATATAAACAGATCATTCATAAAAACCTCAGTATATAAGCGGATAGTTAGTCCATTACGATTAGCTATCCGTTTTTTATTATATTAATTATCTTATAAATCTGTTAATAAATTTAAGATAATTATAAACAAACTATTTACAAATATTTAAAATATGATAATATAATTCATGTAAACATCATGAATAAATGATGAGTGAGAGATCGTATTATGTATTTGTTTGTAAATGGAGAGGGAAGATTATGAACAAACGGAAACGCTTATTGGCGATATTGATTAATGGTATGTTGTTATCCAGTTTATGTGTGGCTAGTGCAGCGGATGTTACGGTAGGTGCTGGTAATGGTATTGCTTATGGAACAGGTAGTAGTGCCAACAATACACAAGATATTGCAGTGGGCAACAAAGCAAAGGTAGAGAATTATGTTGGTCAAAATGGCAGCGTAGCTATTGGTGCCAATGCGCATGTTGAAAATATGGCAGGTGGTGCAGAAGCAGCTGTGGGTATGGGGCAAACATCATATTCTGGTAGCTTTTGGTCCTCTGCTCGTGTACCAGCGGATCCATCTAAGGTAGTGGGTTCTGTTGCGATTGGTAATAACACATTTGCTCGTACAGGTAGTACCATGATTGGTTCCCATAACTACCGTGGTGCTATTGGCGATACTACGATAGATACAGATAATAATGGTACGCGTGGTGCCAGTTTAAATGTGTATGCAACAACAGTCGGTGCTAATAGTTTTAGCAATGGTGCTTTCACCACTACTACTGGTACATATAATGTCATTAGTTCCTCCTACACAGGTGGTCGTTTCTCAACACCTACTCAAAACTTTGGGACTACCGTAAATGGTGCTTTCAACAGTATTGAATCTACAAGTGGTGGCTCCACAGCAGGTGTAGCAACGGCTATTACTGGCGTTGCCAACCGTGTAGCAAATTCCAATGGTGCTCTTGTATATGGTGCGGGTAATGAAATCACTAATTCTAGTGCTTCGTTCAGCACGCCTGGTGAAGGTGCTACGTCCGCGAAGGATTTTGCAGACAAATTAAAAACTGCTGTTACATCCTCTAATGGTGCTGGTGCTACAATGGCGTTTGGTGGCGGCAATAAGGCAGACTACACATTGCGCACATCCATGATTGGTGTAAACAATACTGTTACGGGCGTACGTGGTGACCAAAGCAAGGACAATTTAGCCCTCGGCGTTGGCAATACTGGGACTAAGGTGCAACATATGACGGTTATCGGATCGAAGAATACTGTGTCCGATGCAAAGAATACAGTTATCGTCGGCGATAACCGTACCGTAACAGGTGCTAATAATGCTGTTATTATCGGCTCTAGCGACAATGGAACGACAACAACTGTTCACGATGCAGTGGCTCTTGGTCATAACACAGACGTATCCACCGAAGGTGGTGTAGCACTTGGTAGTGGTTCTAAAGCGACAGTAGCCGCAGGTGCAGTTGGTTATGATATCCTTACTAATGCGCCATCTACCGATACATCTGCTACCTGGAAATCCACAGCATCTGCTGTGTCCGTTGGTGATGTAGCAAATGGCGTAACGCGTCAAATCACATCCGTTGCAGCTGGTACAAATGATACTGATGCGGTGAATGTGGCACAACTTAAACGATTACATGACATGATATCCGTGAATGCATACAATACTGTCAACGTTCAAGGGGATGTAACGAATCTTAAAAAAGATGTATCCCGCTTAGATAAACGCGTTAACAAGGCCGTAGCTGGTTCGGCTGCCTTGGCGGCCCTTCATCCGCTCGACTTTGATCCAGATGCAAAATGGGACTTTGCGGCTGGCTATGGTCATTACCATAATGGCAATGCTGCTGCACTAGGCGCGTTCTATCGTCCTAATGAGGACGTTCAATTGAGCGTAGGTTCCACTGTAGGTAATGGGGAAACTGTTGTGAATGCAGGTCTTTCTGTGAAAGTTGGTGCTCATAGCAATGTATCTCGTTCTCGCGTGGCCATTGGTAAAGAGGTGCTAGAACTTAAGAAAACCGTAGCTCTTCAAAATGCACAAATCCAAAAATTGACAGCCCTCTTAAACGATGTGGCAGGTACGCATATGAAAGCAGACCGCACTACATTGTTCCCAGATGTGGCTAGCAACCACTGGGCATATGAAGCAGTGAGTGACCTATCCCGTCGTGGTTTAGTAGAAGGATACCCAGATGGTACATTTGGTGGTGATCGCTTGTTAACTCGCTACGAATTTGCAGAAATCGTATACCGTGCCCTTCAAAACGGCGTACAAGTAGACGAACAACTGGTAACAGAGTTTAGCCCTGAAATGGCATTGTTCCGCGTTGATACAGTGGCAAAAAATAGCCAAGGACAACCGATAATTGAACGAGTTAGATTGAATAAAAAATAATATATAGAGAAAAACCGATACGAACTCTAGCGATTAGTAGTAGAGTTGGTATCGGTTTTTTATTTTTAGTATTATAACATGGGGAAAATTCACGTAAATTTAAATTGTATTTCATTATTTTTTCATGTAAGATTAATGTGACATGTATAGAATACAATAAATTATCATAGTTTGGACGAGTATAACTTTTGACTTTGCGACTACAATTATTTAGTATTGTTCAAAAAGGATGCATACTATGGAGTCTATACATTTTATAGGATACCATGGAACTAAATGTGGGTATGCAAAACAGATTTTAGAGGAACGACATTTTAAACCATCTAAAAAGAGTTCAGAGTGGCTAGGGAGAGGAATTTATTTTTTTAAAGACGATGTACTTCAAGCCTTATTTTTCGCAAGAGCTCGTTATTCCAACGAAAAGTATAATATTCGAGTATTAAAGGCGAGAATAGAGTCAGCAACATATTTTTATTTGACGATTACTAAGCATAGAGATTCTGTTTATGGTATGTTGAGTCATGTTTTAGAAGCCTTAGCCGGAAAAAATCCTAAATTGTATAAGGTTATAGTAAGTCATTTTCCTGAATTAAAAGATGGACTTAAGGAACATGCCAGTGAAGGGTACGTACTGGATCTTATGTATCGGATAAAACCTTATGATTTAGTGATTTGCCCATATGAAGTACCAAAACAAAAAGCTAAACAAGCTTTCAGATTTAAGCCTACACAAATGCAGGTGTGTATAAAAGATGATTGTTGTATTAATTATGATTCATTAGAAGAGGTGAGTAAGAGTGAATATAGCCCAATATGAAAAGGAGTTCCTTGAACGTTTGGAACAAATGACTGCGGAGGAATTAAGTCATATATTTGAGGATATATTTGATTTAAAACAAGCAGATAATGAAGAGAATCTATTAGTGCAATTGGCACATAATAAAACTCATGATAATACAACTAAGAGTTTATATCAAAAATTTATTGATTCTAAGACAGTTTCAGTTATTAATAATACAGATAGAGTAGCTATACCTTTTTCAAAGATAGATAAACGATATGATTTTAAATCTAGCGTTTATAAACAACCTGTACAATATATTACTAAAACTGCATCGTAATTAAGAGGTTACATATGGAAAAGAGTAAACTTCAGTTTTCGCCACCCATATTAAAATCAAGTTACTTATCAATTAATGATGAGTTCATAAAAAATAATACGCC
>PPYF01525484.1_pt1 | contig 21719 bp, 12 predicted proteins | sample 1559871 | NCBI WGS metagenome assembly PPYF01 (sample SAMN08240021, study PRJNA423297) | Human gut metagenome, whole genome shotgun sequencing project.
CGATATTCGTGGCCGAACGTAATTCCGCACATGCGATGAATAACGATAAGGTAAAGATAACCTTCTATGCCAAACGGAAGAACAGAGAAGCCGAAGGAGAAGTCATTGAAATACTGGAACGTGCTAACGATACTTTCGTCGGAACGCTGGAAGTGGCTAAGTCATACGCATTCCTGGTGACGGAGAACCGTACGCTTGCCAACGACATCTTCATCCCGAAAGACAAGCTGAAAGGTGGAAAGACGGGTGACAAGGCAATCGTAAAGGTCACCGAATGGCCGGACAAGGCAAAGAATCCTATCGGGCAAGTAATAGATATATTGGGACAGGCTGGTGACAACACTACAGAGATGCACGCCATTCTCGCAGAGTTCGGTTTACCTTATGTATATCCGAAATCAGTAGAGACGGCAGCCGACAAGATTCCTGCCGAAATCTCAGCCGAAGAGATTGCCAGACGCGAGGACTTCCGCAAGATTACCACTTTTACCATCGACCCGAAAGACGCCAAAGACTTCGACGACGCACTCTCTATCCGTAAACTTAAAGACGGCCTGTGGGAAGTAGGCGTACATATCGCCGACGTGACGCACTACGTGAAAGAAGGCGGAATCATCGACAAGGAAGCTGAGAAACGTGCCACTTCCGTCTACCTCGTAGACCGTACCATCCCGATGCTTCCCGAACGCCTGTGCAACTTCATCTGTTCACTCCGTCCGAACGAAGAAAAGCTCGCATTCTCCGTCATCTTCGACATCACCGAAAAGGGAGAAGTCAAAGACTCACGCATCGTACATACAGTTATCAATTCCGACCGCCGCTTCACCTACGAAGAAGCGCAGCAGATTATTGAAACCAAAGAAGGCGACTTCAAAGAAGAAGTGCTCATGCTGGATACCATTGCGAAAGCACTTCGCGAGAGACGATTCACCGCGGGAGCCATCAACTTCGACCGTTACGAAGTGAAATTTGAAATCGACGAGAAAGGAAAACCTATCAGCGTTTATTTCAAAGAATCGAAAGACGCCAATAAGCTCGTTGAAGAATTCATGCTGCTTGCCAACAGAACCGTGGCAGAGAAAGTAGGCCGGGTACCCAAGAACAAGAAAGCCAAAGTACTTCCTTACCGTATCCACGACCTGCCCGACCCGGAAAAGCTGGAGAACCTGTCGCATTTCATCGCCCGCTTCGGTTATAAAGTACGTACGAGTGGGACAAAGACGGATATTTCAAAATCCATCAACCACCTGCTGGACGATATTCATGGAAAGAAAGAAGAGAACCTGATAGAAACCGTGTCCATCCGCGCTATGCAGAAAGCACGTTATTCTACACATAATATCGGTCACTACGGATTGGCATTCGATTACTATACGCACTTCACCTCGCCCATCCGCCGGTTCCCGGACATGATGGTACATCGGTTGGTAACTAAATACATGGACGGAGGACGCAGCGTATCCGAAGCCAAGTATGAAGACCTATGCGACCACAGTTCGAACATGGAACAAATAGCAGCCAATGCCGAGCGTGCTTCCATCAAATACAAACAAGTGGAATTCATGAGCGAACGGTTGGGGCAGATTTACGACGGCGTCATCTCCGGCGTAACCGAATGGGGGCTATACGTCGAACTGAACGAGAATAAATGCGAAGGTCTCGTACCTGTCCGCGATTTGGACGATGACTATTACGAATTCGACGAAAAGAACTACTGTCTCCGCGGACGTCGCAAAAATAAGATATACAGTTTGGGAGACGCTATCACCGTCCGTGTAGCACGTGCCAACCTGGAGAAGAAACAGCTCGACTTCGAATTAATTGAAAAATAACGAAAGTCGCTGTCATTAGCTGCGCTCAAAACATTCTTTGATTTTTAGTTCAAGGAATAGTCAGACAACTACAAGAAGGAAGAATCCGCTTTTCATATAAACATCAAGAGCAGATTCTTCGCTTCGCTTGAATGACAGAAACTACGTTCCATCCTATTATAAGATAACTCAAAATCTATGAAAACCCTTATTATTGAAGATAAACAACGAATCGAATCCATTATCCTTCACTGTGACGCCTGCTTTGTAGGCATCATAGACCTGGAAGGTAATCCATACGTAGTTCCCATGAACTTCGGTTATGAAAACGGCGTCATCTATCTCCACTCCGGCCCCGAAGGTAGCAAAGTGGAAATGCTGGAACGCAACAACCATATCTGCATCACTTTCAGTCTCGGACACAAACTCGTCTACCAACACGAAAAAGTAGCTTGCAGCTACAGTATGCGTTCCGAAAGTGCTATGTGTCGCGGGAAAGTGGAGTTCATCGAGGATATGGATGAGAAACGCAGCGCATTGGACATCATCATGCGCCATTACACGAACAATGAATTCAGCTACTCCGACCCGGCTGTCCGCAATGTCAAAGTATGGAAAGTACCGGTAGACCAGATGACAGGAAAAGTCTTCGGTCTGCGAGCCGATGAAAAGCCATGAAACGGCTTCTGACATTCTGCTTATTCACAATTATCCTTCTGTTACCTGTTTTTCCCATTCCCTCGCAATCAGAAAAGCAGGTAAACAGCCATTCTTTTACCTATCAGTACCTCACCACCAAGGAAGGACTAAGCAACCAGCGCGTCTTTTCCATCCTCGAAGACAAGAAAGGTTTCATATGGATTTCCACCCGTTCGGGCGTAGACTGCTTCAACGGCAGAAACGTGAAGAACTACAACCTCTTCGGAGAAGACATCATCGTGGACGGAGCCGGTCGCATGATTTACCTGACCAAAGACTCGCATGAAACACTCTGGGCATACACAAGCGCCGGCAAAGTATTCAAATACGACCCCATATCCGATGCCTTTACACTCGAGATTGATGTAGCCGAGCTGACCGAAAGCGGAATTCTATTGAACGACCTCTTCATAGATTCGTCCGACCGTTTCTGGTTCGGACTGAAAAACGGCCTGTTCCGCTTCGACCATTCCAGCGGCAATATAGAGAACCTGCTGAAAGGGAAATGTATCAACTCCCTACATTTCTCCCCGCCCAATGAAACTCTATACATCGCCACTACCGAGGGACTTTACGAACTCAATCTACAGAACGGAGAAGCCACTTCCACATCAGAAGCCATTTCCACGCTACCCGGCTTCTATATCCAGTCCGTATTCTACGATTCCGCAACATCTCTTCTGTGGATAGGGACGTTCAATTCCGGAATAAAAGTGCGGGATACCCGCACGGGCAACTACCTGTTCAATGAATCACTGGAGCAATTGCCTCATCTCCCCTATCGTTCCATCATCCCTTATGACGAACGGACACTATTACTGGGAGTAGACGGAACAGGCGTATATGCAGCCACCCGCGACGCAAAATCCTCATGGTCTTTCCTCAACGCCAACCAGGAAGAAGAGGGCGAACTGAAAGGCAACGGCATCTATGCCCTCTGCAAAGACAACTCTTCCAATCTATGGATTGGAAGCTATACAGGCGGTGTCGCCTACGCCAACCCGAAAAGATATTTCTTCGAACTCACCCGGCACGAATACAAAAACCCGCAATCGCTGACAAACAACCACGTCAACGCAATCCTCGAAGACGACGAAGGCGACCTATGGTACGCTACCAATCAGGGCATCAGCGTACACTTGACAAAGTCCGGCACCTGGAAACACTTCCTGAAAGAAAACGTATTCCTGACGCTCTGCAACGATGGAGCCGGCAACGTATGGACAGGCGGTTACGGCACAGGCGTGTATTGCCTCAACAAACACACAGGCATCCGCCGCCATCTCACCACCGACCGTCCCGGCACACTGACCACCAACTACATCTACGCCATCCTGAAGGACGAAAACAAAGACCTGTGGTTTGGCGGCATGTACGGCAACCTCGTCAGATACACCCCACCCCAGGCGGGTAAAGCAGAAGAGTTCACCTCATACGACATCACGCTTATAAACTCGATAACCACAGTCAACAAAGACACCCTGGCACTAGCCACAGCCAACGGACTTTACCTATTAAATAAACAGACGGGAAACTTCAAACAATACTTCACCTCGCCTTCCAATGCCGACACCCGGAGCAACAGCTTCATCTATTCCATGTATTTCCCGACCCCCGATAAAGTATGGTTCGGAACAGACGGCGGCGGCATCAACCTGCTGGACCTGAAAACGGGCAAAGCCGTCACCTACTCCACCGCAGACGGTCTGCCTTCCAACTACGTTTACAGCATCCTGCCCGACAACGAAGGTCATCTATGGCTCAGCACAGACAAGGGACTGGCATACATCACCCCGTCCCCCACACCGGAGATAACCAACATCGGCTTCCTCGACGGACTGGCAAACGAATTCAACTTCATGTCCTACACCCGCCTGAGAAACGGGGATTTCATCTACGGAAGCACCAACGGCGCCGTACGCTTCAACCCGGAAAACTTCACCCGTCATCTCTACGAAGCCCCTTTGCTCTTCACCTCTTTCGAAGTGCCGCAGAAATCGCGCGAAAAGACCGAAGAGAAGAAGATACAATTCAACCGTATGCTGAACGAAGGAAAAACGATTCAACTGAAATACAACGAGAACTCGTTCCTTATCTCTTTCATCTCCGTCTCCTACCAGTATCAGCAGGACATTCAATACAGCTACCAACTGGAAGGCTTCGAACAGACCTGGAGTGCCCCGACCAGCGAACTCAGCATCCGGTACACCAATATTCCCCCGGGCGACTACACTTTCCGCGTGAAAAGCATGAGCAAGAACGGCGGACAGCAACTGGACGAGCAGACCATCCGCATACACATAGCGCAGCCTTACTGGAACACCGCCCTCGCCTGGCTGATATACATCATCCTGCTGGCAGGAATCACCTATTTCGTATGGCGTTTCTTTGCCAATAAAATGGAGAAGAAGCACTTCTCCGAAAAGATACAGTTCTTCATCAACACCGCCCACGATATCCGCACTCCGGTGACGCTTATCATGGCTCCCCTCAGCGACCTGAGCAAAGAAGAAGGGCTCACCAAAGAAGGAAAAAGATACCTGCAAATCGCCCGCAAGAACACAGAGAAACTGTACAACCTAATCACGCAGCTACTCGACTTCCAAAAGATAGACACCACTCACCTCACCCTGCAAGTAGCCGAATATGACCTGAAATCATACTTACAGGAAAAGGTTCTCAGCTTCCAGACACTCTGCGAAAGCAAACAAATCCGCATGCAGTTACTTCTGCCGGACTCCCCCGTCTCCCTTTGGATGGACAAGGACAAAGCGGATAAAATCTTCGACAACCTCTTCTCGAACGCAGTGAAATACACTTCCGCGGGCGGAGAAATCACCATCAAAGCTGAACAGAACGACAAGAAAATAACCATAGCAGTGAAAGACAACGGTATAGGTATCCCGCGCAAAGCGCAGCGTTATATCTTCTCCAACTTCTACCGTGCCGAAAATGCCGTCAACTCCAAAGAGACAGGCAGCGGTATCGGTCTGCTCCTTACCCGCCGCCTTATGAAACTGCACAAAGGGCATATCTCTTTCAGCAGCAACGAAGGCGAAGGTTCCACCTTCCTGCTCACTTTCCGCAAGGACAACCGCCACCTGGCAAGATACATCGTCCCTGCCCGGATAGACGCTTCCATCATTCCCGCCACCGAACCGGTTACGGAAGTCATCGAACCGTCCGACTTGTTATCCCACTTTCCTGACTTGTCCGACACCGACTTGTCCGACACCGATTTGTCCGATACCGACAATAACACCAACCCACAAACAGACAAATCCAAAGAACGGATAATGATAGTAGAAGACAACGACGAACTCCGCTTCTACCTCAAAAAGACATTTGCTCCTATTTATTCCGTCATCGACAAGCCCGACGGCGAATCGGCTCTCGAATACTTGAAAGACAAATCCGTAGAACTGATAATCTCCGATGTCATGATGCCGGGCATCCAGGGAGACGAGCTCTGCCGCCGTATAAAGTCGGACTTCGCCACCTCGCATATCCCCGTCATCCTGCTGACTGCCAAGACCGAGAAAGACGCCATCCTCGAAGGACTGGAAAGCGGTGCGGACGACTACCTGACGAAACCCTTCGACACGGAAATCCTGAAAACCAAAATCAAAGGAGTATTGCAGAACCGCAAAATTATGCGGGAGTATTTCCTCTCTCATTCGCTCAGTCCCGCTCCTGCTGCCGCTACTCCAAACGAAGAAAAAGAAAACGCAGAATGTGCCGCCAGTCTCCTGTCCCCCATGGACAAGGAATTCCTCGAACGCTGCACCAGACTCGTCACGGAGAACCTGGCAAACCCGGACTTCACCATCAACCAACTCTGCCGCGAAGTGGCACTCAGCCGCACCCTGTTCTACGAAAAGCTGAAAGCCCTGACAGGACAAGCACCCACCGAGTTTATCAAGCTGCTACGTATGACGGAAGCCGCCAACCTGTTGAAACAACAGATTCCGGTGCAGGAAGTCGCCCTATTGGTAGGCTTCACCGATGCAAAGTATTTCAGTACGGCATTCAAGAAGCATTATGGGGTTTCTCCAAGCAAGTTCCTCTAAAACATGAAGTTGAACTACGAATCTATAGATAACCAATGAGCTGTGTTAAATAGCCTATATATCTTGTATATACAATACATATATTACACCTTTGCAGCAAATACTTAAAATTATGGCAGCATCACATGACAAAAGCCTGGAAGCTTTTATCGAAAACACTTCAACAGCTAAAGCTGATAATATAAGTGTGGAAGTTTCAACCAACCCAAGTCCAAGTGGCGACTCATGGTTTGATGACCCTAAAAACATGGAATCCGTCATGCGTGGAATCGAAGATGCGGAACAGGAAAGAACCAAAGCCTATTCAATGGATGAAATCAAAAATCTGTTAGAGGTATGATTTATAATGCACTATACATGAAGATACATTGGTATATTAATTCATGATGATACTGTTTATGAACTAGTCCGATTTTATTCTCTTGAATATCATACACAATTTCTTTAGCCAACAAGTGCGGCAGGTAGTTCGTACTAAAGCAAGTTCTTTTTCCAACTTCTGCACTTGGCAGCATTGTTTCTTCCATTTATCCTGTAGTTCATCATACAGGTATTTTGCCGATTTATATACTATGATATCTTTGTCCTGCTTGCCCAAGAGCGACAGGTACATTGAACAAAGTTTGGAATGGTCTATACAATACCGTTCCAGTTTATCGACATACATCAGTGTTAACCCATTCTTATTCCGATTTACAAAATCCTGAACGCTTTCGTCATCTATGATGTCAACACCGGGTCTTTCGTAATCCACGGTGATTTCCCGCATTGCTATCAAAACCCAGACATATTCTGTCTCATATCCGTACTTTGCGGCTACTTCCTCTATGCTGCTCCATTGTGCCATAACGTTTGTCTTTTATGTGTTATACAATAAAGGGGATGAATAAATAATATTTTATTCATATATATTGGAACAACGAGCATCCACGCCTTTTGCAGTCCGATGGGTGGGGACTGGTTAGGGTATGTTGAGGGTTATGAAACCGACCGGATACAAAAATGACGCGGATGCTGTTGCACCATTATCCACTTCTGCGGCCTAGCAAACCTTTTAGGAAGATAATGATAACAACAGACATCCACGTCAAGCGTTTATATATAACACATCACTAACAGATATGTTTCTATATATCCATTCACGTGGAGTATCTGTTGTATCATCTCTCTCCTAAATTGAAACTGCTAGATTTCAGAAGTGAGAGATAATACATAATATACTCCATTACGAAATATAAACCGCTTTCTGCCTATTTCATCACGCTGATGGGCTGAAAGCGTATGACAAAGATAGATGTTTTTTTTGAACTACATCGGAAATACGGGAATAAATATAAGAAGTTCAGTATTAAACGTGAAGCAGATAGACAAAGAGCTATATTTCTTACCCTTGGCTGTAGAAATATACACTCCAAATAGAGATATATACTCTTGACGAACTAATAAGAATTTCTTATAAGTTCGATTTTCGTCCAACTCCTTACCTTTATAGATATTAGTAATATCATATTTGAATATTCTTCTCCGGAACAACAAATATTATATACTATGATATCCTTGTCCTGCTTACCCAAGAGTGGCAGGTACATTGAACAAAGCCGTGTTAAATAGCCTATATATATTGTATATACAATATATATTTTATACCTTTGTATCAAATACTTAAGATTATGGCAACAATAGCATTAGAAAAGAAGAGAAAGAACATTGATTTACCAGTAGATACTTTGCAGAAATTATCTATCATGGCAGCATCACAGGGCAAAAGTCTGAAAGCTTTTATCGAAAACATTCTAGTAGCCAAAGCTAATAGTATAAGCGTGGAAGTTTCAACTAATCCAAGTCCAAGTGGCGACCCATGGTTTGATGACCCTGAGAATATGGAATCCGTCATACGTGGGATTGAAGATGCGAAACAGGGAAGAACCAAAGCCTATTCAATGGATGAAATCAAAAATCTGTTAGGAGTATGATTTATAAGATAGTATTGACGGAAGAAGCCGAGAAACATCTTCTTCAATGGAAAAAATCCGGGCAAAAGAAAGACTTGGCGAAAATACTGTCTTTATTTAAAGAAATGGAAGAACACCCATCCACAGGAACGGGGCAAGTAGAACAACTGAAAGGTAATCTTTCCGGCTATTGGAGCAGGCGCATAAATAAGCACTTCCGTATCATCTACACTATACACGAAGAGACTGTTACAGTAAAAGTTATTTCTGCCAAAAGTCATTATGGAGACAAATAACATCTCTCCCAAACAAAAGTTTGCACAATTTACCCTCATACCCTCATAAATCTCCTCAAATCCCTTATTCATCGTAACTTCAACTATGAGAGCAAGTCATATTAGCACCCTGATAGTAAAAGTTACCCTCAGGGTACTATCACCCAAAGTCCCTACAAAACATAGGATATACTACCGCTATACTTCCATTATCCCGGCTTTATTCTTACATTAAGTCACCGATATAGTTAGTTTACCACGGCCGTGGTAACTATTCGTCACAGCCATGAAGAGTTCTCGTCACGGCCGTGGTAAGAAGTCACCACGGCCGTGACAAATGAATGATATCGGTGACTTAACGTATGAACAACGGGGAGATAACAGATTCATTCCTACTTCATAGCTTATGTTTCCCTATACATCATAGCCAGAGAACCCACATTAGAATACAACAAACATAAAAGAGCCCCCAAACAAGTACCTCTATATCACATTCTCCCGGTTTCCGCTGTTTATTCCACCATTTTCACTATACTTGCAAAACAAAAAGGGTGGAAAAACGCAATTCCGATAGTTTTTCAACCTATTCCGATAGCTTTCAAACCTGGCTAGGCGGGGTTACGTCCTATATTTGCGACGTAAATCAACAATCTAATATCATAATTAAGATGAAAAAGCAGTTAACCCTAATTCTCTGTCTGTTGCTATTCATACCTATATATGGATATGCGGAAGACGAAGTAACCCACCAAGTTGTACAGCAGACTTCCAAAGTGAAAGGTACAGTTACGGATGAGCAAGGCGAACCCCTGATTGGAGCCAGCATTGCCGTCAAAGGTACTACACAGGGAGTCATCACCGATTTCAACGGTCAATTCAGTATTGATGCTTCGAAGAATGCTACATTAATAGTAAGTTATGTAGGCTACCGTTCCGAGGAAGTGCAGGTAAAAGGACAATCCAACCTTAAAATTGTCTTGAAAGAAGACAGTAAAATCATCGACGAAGTAGTAGTTACCGCATTGGGTATCAAGCGCGAACGGAAAGCGCTCGGTTACTCCATCGGCGAAGTGAAAGGCGAAGAACTGGAAAAAGCCAAGGAAACGAATGTCATCAACTCACTGGCAGGCAAGATTCCGGGACTGGTTATCAGCCAGACTGCCGGCGGGCCTTCCGGTTCGTCTCGTGTCATCGTTCGCGGTAGCACGGAAATGACGGGAAACAACCAGCCGCTTTATGTAGTGGACGGTGTGCCTTTGGATAATTCCAATTACGGAAGTGCCGGACAATACGGCGGCTATGACCTGGGCGACGGTATCTCAAGCATCAATCCGGACGATATTGAAAGCATGTCCGTGTTGAAAGGTCCGGCAGCTTCGGCACTGTACGGTAGCCGCGCATCCCACGGTGTGATTCTTATCACTACGAAGAAAGCAAACACCAAGAAGAAATTCGCGGTAGAGCTGAACAGCACCACCACTTTCGAGAAGCAGTTGACGAAATGGGACGATGTACAGTATGTATATGGCCAGGGAACCGGCGGACGTATCAACGGTACGGACGACCAGTATTCATCCAACAAGAACTGGGGGCCTAAAATAGACCCGGGACTGAATCTGACTTATTTCGACGGAGTGACCCGTCCGTATGTAGTCATTCCGAATAATATCGACGGTTTCTTCCGAACCGGTATAACTACGACGAATACAATCGTTGTCAGCACAGTGAAAGATGATACGGGTATTCGCGCCACTTACACGGATATGCGCAACAAGGACATTCTTCCCAACACGAAGATGAGCCGCAACACTCTGAACCTGCGTGCCAACACCACAATAAACAAAAAGGTAGACCTCGACTTCAAAGTGACTTATACCCGCGAGGACGTAAAGAACCGTCCCGCACTGTCCGACCATCGTGCCAATCCTGCGAAGAACCTGATGTCGTTGGCAACAACCTACGACCAGAAATGGCTGCGCGACAACTACAAAGACGCCGACGGCAACTACTACGACTGGAACGGACGCGACGTATGGAACCTCAACCCCTACTGGGTGCTCAACGAAATGACCAACGAATCGGGAAAGGATAAATTCATGGGTTCGGCATTGGTACGCTACAATGTCAACGAGCACTTCAAGATTCAGGTGACCGGTGGCGCAGATATCAACTTTATGAACTTCCAGGACTACGCAGCCCCTTCCTCACCGGGATTCGAACAGGGACAGTTGCAAATCAGCGACTTTAAGAACCGGATGTACAACGTAGAAGCACTGGCTATCTACAACAACAGCTACAAGAAGTTCGACTACGGAGTAACCATCGGCGGAAACATCTATAAAGTAGACAACAAAACCCAAATTGTGACTGCCAAAGAGATGGTAATGCGTGATGTGATAGCTTTGCAAAGTTTCACAAGCAAAGAAATCACCGAAGGAACCTATCGCAAACAGATTAACTCGCTATACGGTTCTGTCAACCTCGCCTACGGCAACTTCGTCTACCTTGACGCAACGCTGCGCGGCGACCATTCATCGACATTGCCTTCAGGAAACAATACGTATCTGTATCCGTCGGTATCAGGAAGCTTCCTGTTCTCGGAATTTTTCAAGATTAACCCCACGATACTGCCTTACGGTAAAGTCAGAGTTTCATGGGCACAGGTAGGTAGCGACACCGACCCTTACCAACTGGGATTGTCCTACGAACTGTCTCCCAAAAACTACTCGGGCTATGCATTGTCACAAATCGCCAATACCACCATCCCGAACAAAGACCTCAAACCGACCAAGACCAACTCCGCCGAAGTGGGACTGGAACTGAAATTCCTGAAAAACCGTATCGGGCTGGACTTTACCTACTATACCCAAAAGAGCAGCAACCAAATCATGCGCTTAAACACTACCGGAACTTCCGGCTATAACTCCATGCTGATAAACGCAGGCGAGATAGAAAACAAAGGTATAGAAATCGCATTGAACACACGCCCCATACAGACCAAGGATTTCTCGTGGGACTTGAACATCAACTTCTCAAAGAATAGTAATAAGGTAAAAAGATTAGCTTCAGGCATTAAGGAATTTGAATTGGAATCGGCACGCTGGATTAACGTGAAAGTAGCTGCCGTGGAAGGTCAGAACTACGGTTCCATCCTCGGCAAAGACTTCTTGAGAAACGACGCCGGACAGATTATCGTAGACGCCAACACAGGACTCCCGAAAGTGACCGAAGACCTGCGGGTACTGGGCAACGCCACCTGGAAATGGACAGGCGGTATCACCACCAACCTGACTTACCGCGACATCTCCTTGTCTGCCATCTTCGATATCAAGGTAGGAGCCGACGTTTACTCCATGTCTTCCCGTTCTTCCTACATGACAGGAAAGGACAAGGCAACCCTTGCAGGACGCGACGGCTGGTACGAATCGGAAGAGAAACGCCTGCAAGCCGGAGTGACGGAAGCCAAATGGGAAGCGACGGGCGGTTATCTCGTAGACGGAGTAGTAGAAACGGCGAACGGCACTTTCGAGCAGAACAAGAAATACGTTGACCCGGAAGTATATTGGAAACATATAGCCGACCAGACTCCGGTTCCGTTCATCTACGACAACTCTTATGTAAAGGTACGCGAGATAACACTGGCTTACCGCTTGCCCAAGAGATGGGTCAGCAAGGTATTCGATGCCGTATCCGTATCGTTCGTGGCACGTAACCCGTTCATCATCTACAAGAACGTGCCGAACATCGACCCGGATTCCAACTACAACAACGGTTCGGGCATGGGACTTGAATACGGCTCGCTGCCATCCAGAAGAAGCTATGGTTTCAATGTTAACGTAAAATTCTAATAGTAAGCAATCATGAAAGCAATCTATAAAATCACTTTCGGTATCCTATGCATATGCGGCCTGCTGCTGGGAGCCTGCACCGACTTTGAGGAACTGAACACAGACCCTTCCAAGTCTTCGTCTACCGACCCGAACCATCAACTGTCTATGATTCAGCTCCAGACATGGGGACACTGGCAGATGTGCCAGCCCTACCCGTTCTATCTCGCTGCTTTCGCACAATATATGCAAGGCGACTGGAATACCACAAACTACGGCGGACAGTACCGCAAGAATGACGCGGAAATGGGAAATACATGGAACCTGATGTATCCGGCACTTATCAAGAATATTGTCGACATATTGGACAAGACCAAAGATAACGAAAGGGAAATCAACATCCATTCCGTTGCCCGTATTTACAGGGTATATCTTTTCTCTATCCTGACGGATATGTACGGTGACTGCCCTTACTTCGAAGCCGGGAAAGGCTTTATCAACGGCAATGTAAAGCCTGCCTACGACAAACAGGAAGTGATATACAAAGACTTCCTGAAAGAACTTGGCGAAGCGGCGGAAGCCCTTACCGCCGACGGGGATAAAGTGACGGGAGACATTATCTATCAAGGTAACATTGACAAATGGAAACGTTTTGCCAACTCCCTGCACCTGCGCTATGCCATGCGTATCGTAAACGCGGAACCGGAACTTGCCAAACAGGAAGTTATCAAAGCTATCGGTCAGGAAGCAGGCTTGATGCAGTCTGCCGCCGACGACGCCCTGATTGCCTATACCGACATCGTCGACTGGGCATCCGACGAATATCGCAGAAACGGACTTGCCCAAATGTGGCGGGGACGCGAAGCCTATCCTACGGCTTATATATGCAGTACCTTTTGGAAGCAACTGGACGCTACTTCCGACCCGCGCCAGTTCGTGTTCGGACGTTGCTACGACGAAAGTTCGGCCAACAATCCATTCGGACGTGTGGATTTGACAGAGGAAATGATTGAAACGGAAGCTGCCAAATTCCAGCCTTGCAATCCGGGATACTTCTGGTATAGTAACGGGACATGGCCCGAAGGCTATTGGAGCAAACTGACCAACAAATGGCAGGACAAGGCAACCCGCCCGCAACTCAACAATATCTTCCTGAAGGGTGATATGCCCGGAGTAGTCATGACGTACGCAGAAGTGGAATTGCTGCTGGCAGAAGCCAAGGCCCGTTGGGCAGGTGAAGTCACTACCGGAGCAGACGCTTCCACACACTATGAGAACGGTGTGCGCGCAGCCGTCCACTTCCTTGAGAAGTTTGGTGCCAAAGCCTTCGACGAGCAGGCAATCGACACCTATTTGCAAGCTAACCCGCTCCCTGCCAACGGACTGGACGCGCAACTCACCGCCATCAACACCCAACTGTGGATTCTGCACTTCAACAATATCCCCGAAGGATATGCCAACTGGAGAAGAACGGACATTCCCGTATTGCTTCCTTCGCCCCACTACGGAGCAGTGACGATTGATTCGCAGACTACGCCGTTGCGTCTCTGCTACCCGCTGTTCGAGAGTTCGTACAATCCCGAAGGTTATCAATCCGCCATACAGGCGATGGGCGGCAAAGACGACTGGAACTCACCCGTATGGTGGGACAAATAAAACCTGATAAGCAACAATAAAAAGAAAAACGATTATGAAAAGAATTCTATTTATATGCACATTACTGGTATCACTGTTTGCCATGAACGGTTGCAGTGATGATATAGACACTCCGGTACTGACCACCGACGAATATCCGCGCATATTGGGACGCTGGCCGGACAAGCAGGAAGACGGCACACTGGGAAAATTCAGTATCCCGCTGAATCAGGTACTCAATATTAACGTACAATACACGCCTGCCGAGCTATGCGAAGGCACATGGTATCTGGACGGAAGAGAAGTCTACAAAGGTGTGGGATGGACATACGTACCTTCGACCATCGGTACTTTCCATCTCGAACTGATTGTCAAGACACCAACCAAGGAAACCAGCCGTGAAGCCACTATCGAAGTGACCGAACCAACGGAAGAAGCAGAATAAACCATTAAAAGTAAGAATTGTATGAAAAAAAGACTTATAATCTATCTGGTATCTCTGTTTGCATGCCTGATAGCATCCTGTTCCGAAAAAGAAGAAACAGTCAACGGCGGCGGTGAACCGCAAAGTTATATTCCCTTTGCCATCAGTAAAGGGGTCAATATCAGCAACTGGCTGTCGCAAAGCGACGTCCGCGGTGAAGAACGGAAAAACTATTTCACGGAAGCGGAAGTACAACAACTGGCGGGATTCGGCTTCGACCATATCCGCCTGCCGGCAGACGAGGAACAATTGTTCACCGAAGACGGGCAGAAGATTCCGGAAGCATTCGAACTGCTGCACAACGCTATCAAATGGTGTGAGAAGGCAAACATGAAAGTGATTGTGGATATGCATATCTTACGGTCGCATCATTTCAACAACAACGAAAGCGGTGAGACAATCAAAAGTTTCTTCGACACATTCGAGAATGGAGCGACTTCCTACTGGTACTCTACTCAAGGTTCCAGCGTAACGGTTCAAGTAGTGGACAACCCGGAAAAGGATGCCGTTAACTCTAGTGACAAAGTACTCTATATCAACAAGCAAAACTCCGGTTTTGACTGGCCTGCCGGACAAAAGGGCGGCTTCGAACTGCCAATCGGCCCCGGAAAGACTCAGTTCAAATACTTGCGGATGAAGTTCCGCAAAGATAAGGTAAGCACCATGACCGTGGTTCTGACAGACCAGAACAATAAGGAATACTATACCGGCTATGCAAACCAGGAAGCTAACAAATGGGAAGAAATAGCCGTCGAGCTTCAAGGCAAAATGGATGGCATCTGTACCAAAATCACACTCCGCCCGGACAATACGGAAGGTATATTGTATATCGACGACGTATTCCTTTCAGACAGCCCGACAGGTGACAATATGGAGCTGACTCCCGAAAGCACCTCTTCCGTTCCCAAACTTTGGACGGATAAGGACGCCCAATATAAGTATCTTGACCTATGGAAATCGCTGGCAGACGAACTGAAGGCCTATCCGAACGACCTGGTAGCTTACGAACTACTGAACGAACCGGTAGCCCCCTACTCTTCCCAGTGGAATTCCCTGTCGGCACAGTTGATTAGAGAACTCCGCCTGACGGAGCCGGAACGCAAACTTGTCATCGGCTCCAACAAATGGCAGGGAGTGAATACCTTTGGTGAACTGACCGTTCCTGCCAATGACCCGAACATTATCCTGAGTTTCCACTTCTACAATCCGCATCTTTTCACGCATTACAAAGCGGAATGGACGGACATGAAGAATCTGAACGTAGCGATTCATTATCCGGGCGAACTGATTGCACAGGAAGATTACGCACAGCTATCGGATAATGACAAGAAGATTGTCGACCCGTATATGGGCACGTATGATAAGGCTGTCCTCGAATCACTGGTGCGCAAGGCTATGAACCAGGCCGGCAAATATGGATTGCAGTTGCATTGCGGAGAGTTCGGCTGTTACAACAAGACGCCGAGAGCGGATAAAATAGACTGGTTGCAGGACGTTATCTCTATCTTCCGCGATAATAATATTGCTTATTCTTACTGGGAATACAAAGCCGGATTCGGTTTCTGCAACAGCAAAGGGGAAGTGACCGACCAGGAAGTTCTCAATTTATTAACCAAATGACACAACACCACTATTTTTTATGCGTAACATATTTATAACAATGGGAATTAGTTGCATGATGGGACTTTCCGCAGCATCTTGCCAGAGTGGGGATAAAGACTACACCAATCCCGATTTACCCGTATCCCAACGTGTATCCGCCTTAATGTCTCAAATGACATTGGAAGAGAAAGTAGCCCAAATGTGCCAATACGTAGGATTGGAGCACATGAAGAAGGCAGAAAAAGACATGTCCGCCGAGGACTTGAAGCACAGCCATTCGCAGGGATTTTATCCCGGGCTGCACTCTTCGGATGTAGAGGAGATGACGAAGAAAGGAATGATTGGCTCGTTCCTGCACGTCGTGAAAGCGGAAGAGGCCAACTATCTGCAATCACTGGCACAGCAGAGCCGTCTGAAAATTCCACTCCTGATTGGTATTGATGCCATTCACGGAAACGGTCTGTATTGTGGTTCAACCATTTACCCCACTCCTATCGGACAGGCTTCCACGTTCGACCCTGCGCTCATTGAACGGATGTCTCGTGAGACGGCTGTCGAAATGCGTGCCAGCGGTATGCACTGGACGTTCACCCCGAACGTGGAAGTTGCCCGTGACGCCCGTTGGGGACGTGTGGGCGAGACATTCGGGGAAGACCCTTATCTGGTTGGACAGATGGGAGCAGCTACCGTACGCGGGTTTCAGACTAAAGACTTTACGGGCGATGATAAAGTAATCGCCTGCGCAAAACATCTCGTAGGCGGCAGCCAGCCTGCCAACGGAATCAACGGCGCGCCTGCCGAGTTGTCGGAAAGGACATTGCAAGAGGTGTTTTTCCCGCCTTTCAAGGATTGCCTGGAAGCAGGGGTGTTTACGGTAATGACGGCTCATAATGAGTTGAACGGGATTCCTTGTCACGGAAGCAAATATCTGATAACGGAAGTGCTGCGTAACCAGTGGAAGTTCGACGGGTTCGTAGTCAGCGACTGGATGGACATTGAGCGTATGCACGACTATCACAGCGTGGCGGAGACGCTGAAAGACGCTTACCGGATAAGCGTAGACGCGGGAATGGGGATGCATATGCACGGGCCGGAGTTTTACGAAGCCATCATTGAGTGTGTACATGAAGGAAGCATCTCCGAAAAGCAGGTAGATGCCGCTGTATCTAAAATACTGGAAGCCAAGTTCAGGCTCGGACTGTTCGAGAATCCGTTTGTCAACTTGAAAAAGAAAGATGAAATCGTATTCAATGCGGAACATCAGAAAACGGCATTGGAAGGGGCACGGAAGTCCATCGTCCTGCTGAAGAATGAGGGTAATATGCTGCCGTTGGAAGCCTCTAAATACAAGAAAGTATTCGTCACCGGACATAATGCGGACAATCAGTCTATCCTGGGAGACTGGGCTATGGAGCAACCGGAAGAGCATGTCACTACTGTGTTGGAAGGTCTGAAAGCTATCAGTCCCGAAACGGCTTACAACTTCCTCGACTTGGGCTGGAATGTCCGTTTATTGTCCGACAGCCAGATTAAGGATGCAGTGCAACGGGCACGCAATTCCGATTTGGCGATTCTTGTGGTAGGAGAAAACTCCATGCGTTACCACTGGAACGAGAAGACTTGCGGAGAGAATAGCGACCGTTACGAGCTTTCTTTGCCGGGACGTCAGCAGGAATTGGTGGAAGCCGTAGCGGCTACGGGTGTTCCGACGGTAGTGATACTTGTCAACGGCCGCCCGCTGACTGCCGAATGGATTGCCGAAAATATGCCTTGCATCATTGAGGCATGGGAGCCGGGAGTGGCAGGCGGACAGGCATTGGCGGAGATTCTCTACGGAAAAGTGAACCCGAGTGGCAGACTGCCGATTACTATTCCAAGAAGCACCGGACAGATTCAATGTATGTACAATCATAAATTTACCAACCATTGGTTTCCGTATGCAACAGGAAATTCATTACCTTTGTACGAGTTCGGTTACGGTTTGAGTTATACGACGTACAAATATGATAATCTCAAACTGTCTGAAGCGGCAATCACTCCCGACAAGAGCGTGGAAGTAACCGTAGACGTCACGAATACCGGAAAGATGGACGGTGAAGAGACTGTGCAACTTTATATCCGCGACGAATATAGTTCGGCTACCCGCCCTGTGAAGGAGTTGAAAGACTTTGCCCGCATACCTTTGAAGGCGGGGGAAACGAAACAGGTTTCGTTTACTCTTACTCCCGAAATGCTGTCGTACTATGACGCTGATATGCACTACGGTGTAGAGAAAGGGACTTTCAAGATTATGGTGGGAGCTTCTTCAAGGGATACCGACCTGCAAAGCGTGATACTTACAGTGAAATAGAGATAGATATGAAAAAATTACTATGTGGACTCACCTTGTTCTTATCTGCCGGCAGCCTTTTTGCCGGCAGTAGCCTCGCTAGTAACAGCCTTACCGGCAACAAGTCTGCGGGCAACGCAAAGGACATGTACAAAAAGACTTGGATTGACTTTAACAAGAACGGAGTAAAGGATGTATATGAAGACCCTGCCGCTCCTATCGAAGCCCGCATCGCGAATTTGCTTTCGCAGATGACGCTGGAAGAGAAGACTTGCCAGATGGCTACCCTGTACGGTTCGGGACGGGTATTGAAGGATGCGTGGCCTACCGCCGGATGGTCACAAGAAATCTGGAAAGACGGTATCGGGAATATTGACGAGCAGGCAAACGGACTGGGTAAGTTCGGTTCCGAAATTTCTTATCCGTATGCCAATAGCGTGAAGAATCGTCATGCTGTTCAGCGTTGGTTTGTAGAGCAGACACGGCTGGGTATTCCTGTCGATTTTACGAATGAGGGAATACGAGGGTTATGCCATGACCGCGCAACGATGTTCCCTGCCCAATGCGGGCAAGGTGCCACGTGGAACAAAAAGCTTATCCGGGAAATAGCGAAAGTCACTGCAGATGAGGCAAAAGCGCTCGGATACACGAATATTTATTCTCCGATTCTGGACATCGCACAAGACCCTCGTTGGGGACGTGTCGTAGAGAGTTACGGGGAAGACCCTTATCTGGTGGGAGAGTTGGGCAAACAAATGATTCTCGGCTTGCAGACCGAAGGAATCGTTGCCACTCCCAAGCATTTTGCCGTGTACAGTATTCCGGTAGGCGGACGTGACGGCGGTACACGTACCGACCCGCACGTAGCTCCGCGCGAAATGAAAACTTTATATTTGGAACCGTTCCGTAAAGGTATTCAGGAAGCGGGTGCATTGGGAGTTATGAGTTCTTACAATGACTATGACGGCGAACCGGTGTCCGGCAGTTATCATTTCCTTACGGAAATCCTGCGCCAGCAATGGGGATTCAAAGGATATGTCGTTTCGGATAGTGAAGCGGTGGAGTTCCTGCACACGAAGCACCGCATTACTCCTACCGAAGAGGAAATGGCGGCACAAGTAGTAAACGCGGGCCTGAATATCCGTACGAACTTCACTCCACCACAGGATTTTATCCTTCCGTTGCGCCGTGCTATCAGTGAAGGCAAAGTGTCTTTGCATACGCTCGACCAGCGTGTCGGTGAGATTCTCCGTGTCAAGTTTATGATGGGACTTTTCGATAATCCTTATCCCGGTGACGACCGTCGCCCGGAAACGGTGGTACACAGTGCCGCTCATCAAGATGTATCTATGAGAGCTGCTCTGGAGTCTATCGTTCTTCTGAAAAACGAGAAAGAGATGCTTCCGTTATCAAAAAGCCTCAGCAAGATAGCCGTTATCGGCCCGAACGCAGAAGAGGTAAAAGAACTGACTTGCAGATACGGTCCTGCCCATGCGCCTATAAAGACGGTGTATCAGGGAATCAAGGAGTATCTGCCCGGTTCGGAAGTACGCTATGCGAAAGGTTGTGATATTATTGATAAGTATTTCCCGGAAAGTGAATTGTATAATGTTCCGTTGGATACACAGGAGCAGGCTATGATTGATGAGGCGGTAGAGTTGGCTAAAGCTTCGGATGTCGCTATCCTTGTATTGGGTGGAAATGAAAAGACAGTACGGGAAGAGTTCTCACGTACCAATCTTGACCTTTGCGGACGTCAGCAGCAATTACTGGAAGCTGTATATGCTACGGGAAAACCTGTCGTACTGGTAATGGTGGACGGAAGAGCGGCTACTATCAACTGGGCGAACAAGTATATTCCGGCAATCGTTCATGCCTGGTTCCCCGGAGAGTTTATGGGAGATGCCGTTGCCAAGGTTCTTTTCGGAGATTATAATCCGGGCGGTCGTCTGGCTGTTACTTTCCCGAAATCCGTAGGACAGGTGCCTTTTGCTTTCCCGTTCAAACCGGGTTCGGACTCTAAAGGAAAAGTACGCGTTGATGGTATGCTCTATCCTTTCGGATATGGATTAAGTTATACCACTTTCGGTTATTCAGACTTAAAAATCTCAAAGCCCGTTATCGGCCCGCTGGAGAACATCACTGTTTCGTGCACCGTAAAGAATACGGGAAAAAGAGCGGGAGATGAAGTAGTTCAGCTTTATATCCGGGATGATTTCAGCAGTGTGACTACCTACGACAAGGTATTGCGTGGCTTTGAACGTATTCATCTGCAACCGGGAGAAGAACAGACAGTTAATTTCACCCTTACACCGCAAGATTTAGGATTGTGGGACAAGAATAACCAGTTTACCGTAGAACCGGGAAGTTTCTCGGTGATGGTAGGGGCTTCTTCGCAGGATGCCCGGTTGAAGGGAAGTTTTGAAGTTCAGTAAAGCCAAAAAAATCCGATAAATCCAAACCTGTTTACAATGAAGAGTGGGGAAGCCTGAACCGGATTGGTCCGGTGCTTCCCCACTCTTCATTTCTCTCTATTTATTCCTATTTTCCTATATATCTTTCTCTCCAATATTTGCCTTACAAGGGATATTCCTCAAAAGCGTATAAGATGGTAGACAAATAACGTTCTCCCGTATCAGGCAGTAATGCCACAATCATCTTCCCTTCATTTTCAGGACGCTTCGCAAGTTCTGCAGCAGCATATACGGCAGCTCCCGAAGAGATGCCTACTAACAAACCTTCCTGCTTTGCCAACTCACGGCTCGTGCGAATAGCGTCATCATTCTGTACCTGGATGACTTCATCCACAATGGAAACCTTATAATTCTTCGGAACAAAACCGGCGCCGATTCCCTGAATCTTGTGCGGGCCGGGCTTTCCACCGGACAATACAGGAGAATCGGATGGTTCCACCGCCACTATCTTTATACTCGGGTCGCGCATCTTCAGTGCTTCGCCTACACCGCTAACTGTCCCGCCAGTACCTACTCCGGCCACAAAGATATCGACTTTCCCCTCGGTATCTCTCCATATTT
>PPYF01385430.1_pt1 | contig 21718 bp, 21 predicted proteins | sample 1559871 | NCBI WGS metagenome assembly PPYF01 (sample SAMN08240021, study PRJNA423297) | Human gut metagenome, whole genome shotgun sequencing project.
GGCAATCATGTATCGTTTGGCAACACAGTTTTTGGGTTAGCATCTGCACAGCCCTCCACAGGGTTTGTCGGGTGCGCCTCTATCCATAACCATATAGTAGGAGCTAAGACGTTTTACAAAACGGTTCAAGGTTTGTATAATTTGGCACAATTCGGGCAACAGATAGGTTTGAGGGTGGTTATCCACAAACAGACCTATAAGAGATTGCCACAGTTGGCTGATTATATCTATCATAATTTCCCATTTGTCACCCAGGTAGCTTTTATGCAGATGGAAACTACAGGGTTGGCAGAGACGAATTTAAAAGACTTGTGGATAGATCCATATAGCTATAATAATGAGCTGAGAGAAGCTGTACTCCTTTTGAACGACAGAGGTATAACGACTTATATCTACAATGCTCAATTATGTGTGCTTCCACCAGAATTGCGTCCATTTGCAAAGCAATCAATTAGCGAATGGAAAGATGTCTATCTTCCAGTCTGCGACGGATGTGTTCTCAAAAATGAATGTGGAGGTTTTTTCTCGACAAATAAAAATAACATAAGTACACATATCCATAAAATAGAATGTACAAATTCATGTACAGAGTGAATTATTAACAATATTGTCAAATTTAAAAACGGAGGTATCAATGAAGAGACTAATGTTTTTGATTGTTTCGGCATTTATCGCTACAACGAGTTATTGCGCCAACGTTTCTGATAACATCATGAACGTATTGGGCAATAATGACGAAACAACACAAATTGAGAAGCAGAAGAACCAGCCTTTGGTTTTGCAGAAAGCCATTGACATGGTAAAGAGTTCTCTTGCGGGTCACTATTCGCATAGTTCTCATTCTTCACACAGTTCTCACAGCTCGCATAGCTCACACTCGTCTCACTATTCAAGTCGTTACTAAGGATAGTGATTCGCAAGATCATTGCGAGTTGTAAAATAATTTGGGAGGGGCGTATTCGAAATGCGCTCCTCCCTTAATATTTTATCTACTCAAGCCTTTTCTCTTCATTGGCTTCATCATCTTTGTCGCCTGTCGCAAGCATCGTCTTATCCATTCTATCTCATCTTCGTCCTTCTCACGTCCCCAGTCTTTAGTGTCGCTACCGCCACCACCTTGGCTTTCAGCAAAGTTGGTAGCCTCGTTGACGTAGCCGATGTAGAGGTACATTGCACAATAGATAATTTTGTCGCCATAATTAATGAAGTCCATTGCAAAGCTGTCGTCAAATAGGCTGCTGTCGTGAATGCTCGTCATACGAGGATAGATGTCTGCTATCTCTGCCAACGCCTTCATACCAGCCTGCGCCCATATCTTATTGATCATCTGTTGCTGGTATGAAACAGCTGTTTTTTCAAAATCGGCTTTAATCTCCCTGTTTCTTGCTTCGATGTGGGAGGTATTCTTCTGCAACTCATCAAGTTGCAACTTAGCCTGCGCAAGTTTCATCTTCTTGTCGTTCAATTTGTCACGAACATCCCAGAGTTCCTTTCTGGTTGCGGTAATCTTTGCCTTTATCTCAACAGCATCACCAAGATGATTCTTCATGTAATCATCAAGTTCGGCTATGGTCGCTTGTTTCTCTGCTTCCGCTTTCTCCAGATTGCTGACCATAGTCTGCAGAGCCTTGATTTTGGTCTCTGCTTTTGTGATGCTACGATTAAGACCAGAAAGAAGCGTCTTCTTCATGCCTACTTCATTTGACAAAGTGCGGCATTCATCAGCCAACTCCCTGCGATAAGTTTCTGTTGACTTGTGCTTAGCTCCAGTTATGGTGATGTCATCGCCACGCTCCAGTCCATACTTTTCATTAACCTCTGCAAGTCGGCTATGAAGTTCTCGCATCCTTGTTCTTGCTTGATTCATGTCGTTTCCACCAAAAAGATCTTTTGCGCTCAGTCTGCCGTCCTTTGTAATGGGGACAATGACTGCATGTGCATGAGGATTGAGTTCGTCTAAATGAACAATGAACGAAACGACATTTTCTTCACCAAACTCCCGACAACAAAAGTCATATATGTCCGTTGCCCATCTGTCTATGCCACTGCAACTGTCAACATCCCAGTTGTTGCCGTACTCACTGATTGCCTGGTCGCCAAATGCAAGTTTACGCATCTGCTCGCGATTACCCCCAAAGACAATGCTCACGGCACGGTTTGATGTGGCATTCACTCTGCCTGTCACTCTGTTCTTGATGGCTTGCTCGATTTTGTCTGTTATAGACTTGTTCTTGTCTATTGGTCCAAGTTCTCCGCCTTTCGACACCTGAAAGTTAAGTCGGGTGCGGCTACGGTCATAGTTGTACTTCGGATCGTTCTCCTTCCTTGAAAAGAGATCATCGCCCCAATTACGCTGATGCTCATCGCTGACAGCAACGCTGAAAGACTTGACCTTTTGAATGTCCATCATCTGTTTCTTATTATCGCTCATAAAATTGCTTGTTTTAATTGATTGTACATATGAAATTCAGCTTGCTGTACACATATAATGGCTGTTTGCCCTAATTACTGAGCTTGCTCGGTGTATTAGGCTCCACCCAAGGGATATGTTCGCAAGCGAACTCGTTATAACTGCTGCCAGTAGTGTTATGGCTCTTCTACCAACACCAACCCAAGACTGTCTATTAGATGCTGGAGTGGCGGATGTTGCTTTACCAGCCTTTGTAACGCCATCTGCGGTGTTTCCGTCATCAATAGGAAGTCGGCAATGTCAAGACCATTGGTCTTTTGTTCATCGGTGGCATTGTCTTCCAAGATACTGCTGACAAGTACTTGCTTGCATATTGATTGCAGCAACGGAAGTTTGCTTTTCCACTTATCCGCTGCCCCAAGGTCTGGAACCAAAACAACCTCCCGGCCGCTTAGGACTTCGACTGCATCTTTATTGAAACATCCATTCATGCCTCCAGTAGCCAACCATACGAAATCAGATATGAAGTGGGTGGCAATGATGGCTGTCTTTTCGCTCTCCACGATGGCTATTGTCTTGGTCGTGGTTTTATCTGTCAACAGATGTTCGCCAAAGAAGCACTGCCGAAGTGTAAAGTCTGGCAGTTTCAGTTCCGAGTGTACCCAAGTCACCAAGCTGTGTGGGTCCTTGATGCGGTGTCCTGTCTTGTCATCATACTTCATTATCTTGCCAGTGCGCACATTCCCATTGACATCTATCTGCCAAAAGATAGTTGAACCGCCCCATTTCTTTGAAGTGCCGACCTTGTACAAGGCAAACAGCCGTTCTGTCTCCTCTTTGCCAAAGACCGTTGAAATGTATCGGTACAAAGGATTGACAGAATAGCCATGCAGTGTTTGCTCCATCAACTTATTTTCAATGAAAGTTGGAAGAGGTTTCTCTTTCCTGCACTCTTTGATTGGTGTTTTATATCTCCAATCATCATTGCAGTTGGCATCGGGATTGTCCTTGAAATAATCAGATGGAGAATAATGGTAGCCACAACTCTGTTCATGGTCACAACGCCCCACATTGTCAGGGAATTCAATCTGTCCTTGCTCGTCAATATATCTTGCAAAGCAACGCTTACGCCCACATTGAGGGCAAGCATATCGGTTGCCCAGCTTGTATTTCTGTAGATGGAATCTATACTCACTCATAAGGCTCTGCACTTATTGCACCTTGCACTTTCTGCACTTTTGCACTTGTTTGGCACAAAATGCAGCATCTTTTGTGCAAGAGTGCAAGAAGTGCAAAGTGCAAACGGTGCAAGGTGGTGGTTCTACTTCTGAACTTTCTCATAATTGCCTTGCTTGTCTTTGATGATAAAGTTTCTCTGACAGAAGTCTTTGAGCATATACATGACAGTACGTCTTGCAAAACCGAAATCCGCTCCAGCCTTTACTGCTTCAGCAGTTACGAACTTGTTTCCCAACGAGTCAAGTACCTGTTTTTTCACAGGGTCGGTAGCCTCGGTTAAAACGAGGTCATCCATCCTTTTGTATGACTTCTCAAAGTAATCGCTCATCCGTATGGCTGCATTCACGGACTCCGCATCAACAAAATCCTTGTGAGACTCATCACAAGCCCATCGGAACAGTTGGAATATCAAGGCAAGCCGAGCAGTGTTCAAAGGAACTTTTGCAGCACGTGAGTCTATCATTTTTTCATCCGTAATGGCATTCTGCCGTTCTATGTCCTCATTCTGCCAATCATAGAATATATCAATGGCTTCATCAGAAAAGTCAAGAACATTGAAGATGCCTTCCGTAAAAGGAAGAGCCACAGCCTTGTCTATGATCTCTTTCCATACACGGAATGGTCTTTCAATGATTGCAGCATCTTGTTTTGGAACCTTAACCCAAGGAGCAATCTTCAAACCTTTTGGGCATGTAATCAGAAAACGGTCAAGAAAACCATTCTTCTTGAATCCCATATCATAAAGTTCATGCACAATACCAGTCTGGATAGTTCCCACAATCTGTATACAAGGATAGTCAATGCGTAAAGGACAATCAAGATTACAACGAGACACATCTACTGGCAAGCCATTGTGAGCCGACAGCATTTGTTGTACAAAAGAACTGTTGTTGTATCGGTTGATGGTGTTGAACAGCCCCATTATCTCATCCACCACAACTGCCACACCTCTGAGGTTGGCATCGTGATTGCGCATCAGAATCTCTGGCGTGAAGTCATTCATGATATTCTTATGCAGGACTGGTACAGGAGGTAACGATTCCCATTCCGTCCGTTTTTTGCCCTTGTTTCTCTCCACAATGGCTGCATACTCATTCTTTAGAGCCTTGAACTTATGGTGCTCCTCAGTATCAATGTCGTGCAACGGCTTGTAGGCAAAGTTCAAAGGTGGAGTCTTGCCGACTCCTGGTCTGCCAACAAGAATGACATATAGGATAGGTGAAGTAATCCAATTGCCTTTAATCCGGATATAGCAGGAGTTGCCGACGGCTGCTGCCATAGCGGATATAAGGGAAGTAGCGGTAAACTCAATGGAATAGTTCTCCGTCCTTGCCAAATCAAGAATCATCTGCTGCATCTTCTGGGGGAACACGTCAAGAGGAATTCCAGAAGTGGCTAAGCCCGAAGCCTCCGAGCGTAGCTTGTTACAAATTTCAAGCGCATCCATGATATTACCAGTTTAAGGGTTTCGGCTTGCGCTTGTTTCCTGCAAGAATGGCTGCATTCTCCTCCTCTGCTGTGAGAGGTACAGGATTCTTGCGGTTAGTCTCCAGCCACTTGTCAAGTTCATCTTGATAAAGGCAGTAACGCTTGCCCGGCTTGGTGGCAGGAATGCTGCCGTTGCCAAGTTTCATGTAGAGAGTTGCCATCGGCATTTTCAGGTATGCCGATGCTTCCTCTACACTCATTGGTATGTGCGTGTTCGCCTTGTGTGGCTTGTTCTGTGATTGCAGACTGACGATCATCTGTTTCATGCCCACCACTTCATCCCGAAGCTGGGCAACGACCATTGGAAGGTCGTTGAAAGTTAATTCCTTATTCATTCTGATACTTTGTTAATAACTGGTGCAAAGGAACAGAATGATGCTTCCGTTACTGAGGTTCGTGACAGTCATTTGTCATTCACGAAGGAATAACTCTAACAATGGGGATTATTCAGGTTTTTCCTCCGTCACATCATGGAAATCATATCCACCATTGGCAGGCTCGTCAATAGGGATTATATCATTGGAGCATGGTGCTTTCAGGTTCTTCAATGTGCTGTAGTCCAAGCCTTCAAACGGCTTTGGAAATAAAGCCTTGACAAAGGCTATTCGCATTGCCATTGTGTAATCACGTTTACCCAAACGTTCTGCGATATTCCACACGAAGTGCCTTAAAGGGATATTCTCAACATTTTCCTTGAAATGGTTTATTGCTGTCGGGGTATAGTTGGTGTCGTTGCTCCATTCCTTGACTGCCTCAATTACCTTGTACAAATCTTCCTCATAAAGGAAACGTGACATGGTACGATGCACATAGTCAAGTACGGTTCGTGTTCGCTTGTCCTTTTCCACCTGTGCTTCTTTTTCTTGTGCCTCTACACGCTTGGCATAGTCCTCATGACTGTATTGTGCTGACTCTGTTTGTGGTAATGTTTGCTTTGGCAGTTCTTGTTCTGTTGCTGGCTCTGCTTCTACAACGTTTTTCTTTGTCTTGCTGTTGCTACCAATGGTCATCAGTTCATAGGGATAATTCACCATAGAAATGAATATCGCCCAAAGTAGGATATTGCTCCCTACAAAGATGATTGACTCGACAAACAGACTTTGGTGAAAGTCATTGCCTACATACATAGCCACGACAAGAGAGATGGCGAGAATTGCAGTACCAACAAAAGCGTAGATGGTACAATCTGAAGTTGTCTTGTTTTCTATCATTATTGTATTCGTTTTATTGTTATTCGTTCAAAAACTTCCACAAAGTTAGATGCAGAAGCATGTAAAAACCGCATTTACGTTCTCTGGCACTCTTTCTTTTACGCTTTATTAGCGTTCTAATATGATTTCATACTCTGAATCATACTTGAAACTGCTCGTTAGCGTCAGTTGCTGCTAATTGCTGACTACAAAGGTAAGGGCAAAGAAAAGGGAAATTTGCAGTTCCTCCTCAATATCAACAGAAATTGGAATGAATTTGTCGAATTGGTTCTATCCATGACAGCAAATAGAACCAACAAAATGAGAAAAGGACTATTGGAACACTATCATTCCAACAGTCCTTTTCTGCGTGTTATTGTCAAATGGTTACTTCTTCAAGGTGATGCAGCCAACCGAAGCACGCTTCTGTTCATCGGAAATCTTGGCATACACCTCTGTTGTTGCCACATTCTTGTGACCGAGATAACGCTGCACAACCGCAATACTTGTTCCTGCGTCCAACTGGAGACAGGCAAAGCTGTGGCGTGAGCAATGATAGGAGATATGCTTGGTAATCCCTGCATCTTTCAGCCAGTTCTTCAATGGTGCCTGCGTCATGGAGTCTTTGAAATCGGGGAACACCTTGCCTCGTTTATCTGGTGAATAGCCTATCAGTTCCAAGGCTTCCTCACTGATTGGGTTATGCACGATGTCTTTTGTCTTCTGCATTCGTGTGGTGACATACATCACACCATCGCTGCCGTATGGCTGTATCTCCTCCCAAGTGAGTTTCTTGATGTCGCTCTTTCTCAATGCCGTAAGACAAGAGAACAGGAAGGCTCGCTTCAAGGCAGGAGCAGAGCATGGTGTGGATGCCAAGCGGATAACCTCGTCTTGTGAAAGATGCTCCTTGTCAGTCGGGATTGTCTCGATACGTTCCAAGAAACCGTTCGGGTTCTCCTTTATATTGCGGTCACGATAGGCAGTGTGGATTGAAGCACGGAAAGTTGACCAGTAGTTGGCTGCTGAGTTTATATGTAGCTTTCTGTTCTTATGCAGTCCCTGTGGTGCTGTCAGCAGATACTCACGAAATCTGTTGCACAAATCCACGTTTATCTCCCCGAAGGTACACTTGCCTTGCGTGAAGTTACGAAAGTGCATATAGACGTGTTGCCACTTGGAGTTCTTCTTGTCTGCCAGTTTCTTGAAGTAGGCGAGGAAATCTCCTTTCATCTTCTCCTTGTCGAAGAAATCGTAACGCTCGTTGACGATAGCCTCGAAGCGACGGCAGCGTATCGCCTCGGCTCTTGCCGTAAGGTTGAGGTTGTACTTCTGTTCCGTCTGGTTCTTCGGCTTGGCATAGATGTAGATGCCAAGCGACTCATGGCGGATGACTTTCATCGTGCTCTCGTCACGATAGCCTGGATAATAGTCAAGATAATAGGACAGCATGCGTCCGTCCTTGATTTTGCGTGTACGCAATGATACGGTCTTGCAAATGTTGCTCATAACTGATATGTATTATTGATGATTATTCGTGGTGAAGTGTCTCTTCACGGCTGCAAAGGAATAAAATGATGCATCCGTGACTCCAATTATTCATAGTAACTGATGGATAATGCTGAAATCACTTGCTTTCACAGTCCTTTAGCAGCTCTTTCTGCCATTGCACGCTCCACATCCGTCTTCAAAAGCAGGTTCTTTACACCCACTTTTACCTTGCTGATATGGTGAACTCTCACGATATGGCAGATGTTGGCACTTGTCAGACCATACAACTGCTGCACTTGTTCTGTGGTATAATAGCTGTCATCGTTCATGAGATCAGTCCTGCGAAGTTCTTCAAGATGCTCCTTTGAGTAATAGGTACGACCGTACTCACGTTTAGTGGGTATCTTATGGCGGTAGGTGTATGCCCTGAGTGCCGACTTGCTCATACTGAAAGCATCCTCCACGTCATCAGCTGTCACCCATTCCGTGATGCTGTTGAGGTCAACGGCAGTACCAAAGAACTCATCAATATGCCGTTTGCTGTAATAGTTCTTGCCAGCGATACGGCACATCGGTATCTGGTTGCGCTTGGCAGATGTATAGAGCCAAGACTTCTTGACCTTATAAATGGACATCACTTCCTCGCCCGAATAATAGTCAAGCACCTCATTCTCCTCTTTCCCTTTTGTTGGTTCCTGGTTTTGTGTTGGATTTTCTGTTTTTGCCTTTTTACAGAGCTTGCTCTTGCTGGCAGGAACCACACGCTTGTAGGGATTACCCTCAAACATCTTCTCTATATCAACCTTTCTTACGAATGCCATTCTGCTGCTCAATCTTGATGCCTTCAACTTTCCGTTAGCCACAAGTTTGTAGATATACTGTCGGGTGCATCCCATCAGAATGGCAGCCTTGGAGAAGGTAAGATACTCCTGATGTTGCAGATCCATGATTGGCTCAATACCGTTAATCAAGTCTTGCTGTCTTTTCTTCCTAAGACGTTTTGCCTCTGCCTGACATTCCTCGGAACAGTATTTCTGCATACCGCTTCTTGGCACGAATGTCTTGCCACAAAATTCACATTTTCTTGTCGGTCTCATACTCTTTGATATTACTATGTTCTACATACTTTGAGTATTCCACCTATGGAGTAAACGGAAGTGAACCATTGACAACCTTTGTCAACCCTGTGCACGATATAACGCTTTTTTCCTATCAGCTTCAGATCTGTCCTCCATCGTAACCACTCGTAAATCATTGTAAACTACATTCACGATATGACAAAATAAAAGCTCCGCAAATTCTCCACGGTAGAAATACGCTGCAAAAATATGTGGAAAATCGGGAACTGCCAAAAAGCACTCAGGAAGTGTTAAAAATCAAAGAGCATTGAAAATCAAGACTTTATGGTTAGTTAGTCATAGTAAGTTATGGTTAATTATAAGGCTCTAAATACACTCCGCGAAGGCTCTCAGGCCGATTTTTTGTACGCTCTCGGGAATGTTGATTGATTTCAGGGATCGGCAGAAAATGAACGCGTCATCGCCTATGGATTTGAGTTTGGCTGGGAGCACAATCTCCTCCATGTCGTATAGGTAGGCAAAGATGGCCACAGGTGTGCCTTTGTCGTTGATGTATGCCTCAGCGGAAGGCCACGGCGTTCCCTCATATTCCGATGGGTCGCGTGGGTATATACTCACCTCTTTGTTGTCGGTGTTGGTGAGGGTGGCGCCGCTGATGTCAAGATAGCGCAGGTGGCCGTCGTATTTGTGCCCTTTTGTATCATAGTAACATCCGGCCATCTCGCGTATAAATTGTATGTCGTCAATGTTAAGCATGCCTTTGAGCCTTAGGCATTCAATTTTCAGTTTCTTGTTGTTGCCGATGCGCTCGTGCAATGTGCCGGCCTCCGTTAAGCTTAGAGTGATGGTGTCGGGCTTCAGTGTCTCCGTGGTGGCTGCGTTGCATACCGTGCAGCTCAGTAGCAGACACGCGAAAAGCAGTGTCAGCCACTTATTGGAGGAGGGTGTTGATTTTTTTCTCATTGGAATCATATGAAAAAGTACTATGTTTGGTTGTCGTGTGATAGAGTAGCCTATATGCCGTGCCTGTGGTAGGCGCAGTCAAGATGTGCAAAATTACATATTTTAAATGTGACGTACAAAACGTGAGAGTGTTTTGTGAGGTATGAGAGGGCGGTGTGATGGTTGGAGCGCTTTTGGAGAAACTAATCCTAAAAGTTGGGCGATTTCAGGGATTAAGACCATCCTGGCTATCTGCATAAAATAGAAAAAGCCACGTGGACATTTTGAACATGTCCACGCGGCTTTTTCTATGGGGTGTATTCTTGTCGTGAATACTTGGCTTTACTTGTTGAAGAACTTCTGGCCGTTCTGGATGTAGATCTGGCCCTTCAGCAGGTTCTTGGTCTGGCGACCGCTGAGGTCGTAGATGGCGTTTGAAGTCTTGGCTTTGTCGGTGTTGACGTTGCTGATTGCGCTGACAACAGGCGTACCATCGGCCAACTGGGTGATTTCTCCAGTCGTTGTGTTGTAGCAGTGAACGCCGGTTTCAGACGTTCCGATGAAGATGTATTCGCCGTAGGGGAAGAGGCAGGTGATGGCATCGCGGGGATGGTCTTCGTTGGTAACTGTGCCGGCAACAACCATGTAATCACCACTGAAACATACCAATGATTTGTTGAAGGCGTAGTAGATGTCGCCGTTGGTAGCCTGGCAGAGACCGACAGTGGCGTTAGTCTTGATGTTGATGTCGATGTTGGCTTCGCTGTCTTTGTTGTAGTTGACGAAGGTGCTACCGTCATATTTGTAGAAGCCCTTGTAGTCAGTGCCAATCCATACGTTGTCGTTGGCATCAACAAACATGCTGTTCACGCCGTCGTCAGCGAAATCGCAGGCAACTGGCGTCTGCTCGCCCTTCACTGGGTCGAACTCGCCGAAAGTGGCGTTCTTTTGTCCGTCCTTTCCTGCAACCCACACAGTGCCGTTGCTGTCGAAGGCAAAGCGCTTATAGTAGATGCGGCCGAAGTTTGAAGCCGGGCAAGTGTAGTTGGTCCATTCTTTGCCGTCGAACTTGTGGAAGAAGCCATAGGCGCCAAACCACACAGTGTTGTCAGGGCCATAGGCCAAACCCTTGGCACCGACATCAGCATACGGGCCGCCTTTGATGGCTCCGTTGGCCACGCTGTAGGTGGTGGTCTCCGTGCCATTGACGTGGTTGATGGTGCTACTCATGCCCAAATTGACGGTATATCAAAGGTCTGTTTCGCTCTTGGCGATGATAGACATGAGGTTGCCAACGGTTTTCATTTCCTTTGTTTCACCAACCTTGGTGTCGAAAATGAGGTAGCCCTCGTTGGTGGCTACGTAGAGGTCTGAACCACACATGGTCATGTCCTTGACGTTACACTGGTCAATCGGTGTAATCTGTGCGATAGACGCTACGTTTCCCATTGCTAAGGAAGCGAAAGTGAATGCGAGTAATTTTTTGAAATTTATAGGCTGAATATTTTATTGATTATGTGATTTGCCGCAAAATTACGAAATAATCTTAGTCCAAGAAATATTTGCGCTGGGTTTTTAAGTCGCAAACGTATTTTGTCTCTATCTGTCACTTTTCGGTAGGAAGACCAGACGTTTTGCTAATAAATAAGCGCCAAACCGAATCAATATGTCGGTTTGGCGCTTGAGGTTGTAGGGGGATTATTTCAGATAATCATCGAAATAGCGGGTGATGCGTTCGTGGAGGTGCACCATGTCGTGTCCCATCATGTTGTGGCCGTCGCCCGGATAAACGAAATAGTCGGGCTGCGTGCCAGCGTCTGCACATTTCCGGAGGAAGGAGAGGCTGTGTTGTAGCACGCATGTTGGGTCGTTGTAGCCCACGATAATCTGCAGGCGTCCCTTGAGGTTTTTGGCCTTGTTGAGCAGGTTGCTGCTTTCATAGCCTTCGGGGTTTTCCTGCGGCGTGTCCATGTAGCGTTCGCCATACATGACCTCATAGAATTTCCAGTCGATCACCGGGCCGCCTGCCACGCCCACCTTGAAGACATCGGGGTAGGAACACATCAGGTTGGTCGTCATGAATCCGCCGAACGACCAGCCGTGAACGCCAAGGCGGTTGGCATCAACGTAAGGCAGCGACTTGAGGAACTTCACGCCTTCCATCTGGTCTTGCATTTCGACGTCGCCGAGGTGGCGGTGGGTGCAACTTTCAAATTCGAAGCCGCGATATTGCGAACCGCGGTTGTCCACCACGAAGACGATGTAGCCACGCTGCGCCATATAGATTTCCCAAGGGCGTGAGGCATAGTTCCAGCGGTTTTCAACGTTGTTGGCGTGTGGGCCGCCGTAAACGTAAACCACTGTTGGGTATTTCTTCGAGGCGTCGAAACCAACGGGGAGCACGAGGCGGTAGTAGAGCGGCGTTTTGCCGTCAGCGGCGAGGATGGTGCCACCTTTGATTTCAGGCACGTTGTAGCTCTTCCAGGGTGAGTCGTATTTCTTGAAATTCGTCACCACCACTTTTCCGCTATTCTTCGCCGTTCCGACGAGGTCGATATGGCGGAACGTGTCGTGGCTCGACCACGTGTCGTAAATCCATTTGCCGGAAGCAGAGAGCGAACCGTTGTGAACGCCGAGTCCGTTGTCGAGCAGTTCCATGCGAGCATCTTTGACGCTGACGCTCCAGTGCGTGTGGTCGATGTCTCCCGTTTTGTTGCAGTTGAAAATCGCGCTCTGCGTCTTGGTGTTGAATCCCATCAGGTCAATCACTTCAAAACGTCCCTTCGTGAGCTGCTTCAGCATTTTGCCCGTAGCGTCGAAGAGATAGAGGTGGTTCCATCCGTCGCGGCGCGACTGCATGATGAATTTCGAGTCGTCCCACGGCAAGAACACGATGGGGTGCATCGGTTCCACGTAGCGCTTGTTCTCCTCCGTGTAGAGCACACCTTTGCGGGCTCCCGTCTGTGCGTCATACGCCACGAGTTCAGCCTTGTCCTGCGTGCGTGGGAGTTCAAACATGTAGATTGTCTTTTCGTCGGGACTCCATGCGATGTTGGTGAAATAGCGGTCGGTGGGGTCGCCGGCTTGCAGGAACACCGTCTTGTCGGTGGCTGGGTCAAACACGCCGACAGTCACCTTGTGGCTCGTCATGCCGGCCATGGGATATTTCTCTGGTGCAAGTTGCGCCACGCGGTGGGCGATGTCCACCATCGGATAGTCGGTCACCATCGTCTGGTCCATGCGGTAGAACGCCAGCAGGTTGCCCTTGGGGCTCCAGAACGTACCTTTCGAAATGCCAAACTCATCGCGGTGGACGCTCATGCCATATTGCAGTTCGCGTGTGCCGTCGGTGGTCACCTGATGGCGTTTGCCGTCGGCCGTTGTCACGAAGAGGTTCCAGTCTTTCACGTAAGCCTCGCTGCGGCTTCCGCTGTTGTAGTCGCGTGCTTGCACACCGCTTTCGCGCGGTGCTGTCCACTCAGTCTTCTTCGTTTTCCAGTTGTAGAGCACATTGGCATTCTTTGTGGTCAGGAAAGCCAAAGTCTTTCCTGCGTAGGGGAAAGTGGCGTAGGCGAGGTTGTACACCTTGCCCACTTTGGCCGTGTCGATAGCGGCGTTGACCTCTTCAACAGTGAAGAGCACGCGTTGCTTCTTTTGCTGTTGTCCTTTCTCGTCAAACAGCGTACAAACCTTGTCAACTTTCGTTTCGAGGAGACAGTCGCCCCACCAAGCCGTGAAGGGGCTTGACGGCATGATGTTCCAATAGTTGTTTCCGCCCCACATGAGGTCTTCGAGCGTGAAGCTCTTCTTGTCTTGTGCCATGGCGTTGAACGGCAGCAGGCACAATGCGGCCACAGCTGCCATGATTATTTTTTTAAACATGTCGGTTTTGGTGATAATGTGTAATTGCAACAATCACACATTATAAATAGGTAGCCAAAACATTTTGGCCACCTATTTATATATTAAACATTAATCCTTCGGTCCTAAGGCATTACTTAGTCGCGGTCTTCTCTGCGAGGGAACGGCTTGCGTCCGCCATCAAATTTGCGCTTGCCGCCAAATTTGCGGTCGCCGTCGAAGTCGCCGCCGCCGTCAAATTTGCGTTCCCTGTCGAACTTGCGGTCTTTGCTGAACTTGCGGTCGCCGCCGCGTTTGCCGCCAAATTTGCGGTCGCCATCTTGGAAATCGCGGCGTTCGCCCTGCCGACGTGCCGGACGTTCATCGCGCTCCTTGAAGTTGCGGTTGCGTTCAAACTGGCGGTGCTTGCTGCGTAAGATGGCATATTCTGGTGGCAGGTCATCCTCTTCTTCTCTGTTGGCGCGTGGGTCGCCGTCCGCATATCGGTTGTTGAAGTCACCTCTGTTTTGCTTGAAGCGTTTCTTTTCGCCCATGCGTCGGCGCTCCTCGTCGGTCTTCACTTCGCCGCCGCTGGCGCGGAAGTCATCCAGTTTGCCGCTGAAAAGCTGGTATTTGCGCAGTTCGCAGTCGAGCGAACCATTGTAGAGCGGAATTTTGATGCTCGGCTTCAGTCCGATTTCGTCGAAACATTCCTGCTTGTAGCTGATCACCCATGCCTCTCCGCCTTGGAATTCGTGTTTCAGGCGTTCTCCGAGCGTGTAATAGATGTTCAAGATGTCGGGCGGCGTCAAGCGTTCGCCATAAGGCGGGTTGGTGATGATGATGGCCGGGTTTTCTGGTTTGACGAACTTGCGGATGTCGCGCTGCTCGATGCTGACGATGTCGGCCACGCCGGCGCTTTTCGCGTTGTTGCGTGCCGCTTCAACGGCGTGCATGTTCAAGTCGTAGCCCAAGATGCGGTGTGTAAACTCCCTTTCTGCCGAGTCATCGTTGTAGATGGCGTCGAAGAGGTTGCTGTCGAAGTCTTTCCATTTCTCAAAACCGAAACTCTTGCGGAATACGCCCGGATAGATGTTACGTGCCATGAGTGCCGCCTCGATCAAAATCGTTCCCGAACCGCAGAAGGGGTCAATGAAATCGCTGTCGGCCTTCCATCCCGAGAGCTTGATGAGGCCAGCCGCCAGCACCTCGTTGATGGGCGCGTCGACAGAGGCCACGCGGTAGCCTCTCAGGTGCAGACTCTCGCCCGACGAGTCGAGAGAGAGCGTGCATTTGTCTTCAGCGATGTGCACGTTGAGCTTGATGTCGGGGTTGGTGATGCGGATGTTGGGGCGCTTGCCCGTTTTCTCGCGGAAATAGTCGACGATGGCATCCTTCACCTTGTAGGCCACAAACTTCGAGTGGCGGAATTCCTGCGAATAAACCACCGAATCGACCGAGAACGTCGTGTCGATGTCCAGATAATCGCTCCAGTTGATGGCCCTCACGGCGTTGTAGACGTCGTCGGCATCTTTGGCCGTGAAATGTTTGATGGGTTTGAGGATACGCACGGCAGTGCGCAGGCAGAAGTTAGCGCGGTACATCATTCCCTTGTCACCGCTGAACGACACCATGCGGCGGCCGATTTGCACATCGTTGGCGCCGAGTTCCGTCAGTTCCTGTGCCAGCACTTCCTCTAAACCTTGGAATGTCTTGGCAATGAGTTCGAATTGTTCCATTGTTGTTTGCTCAAACCATCGGGGCGCTCACGGTTCCGGCGGCAGCCAAGCAGTAAAGCCTTGATGGTTTTGGATGTTCTATGATATGATTGTTTGAAATTTCAGTTGAGTGAGAGAGGTGCGTCGGCTATCTTCCGTTCGTCACCTGGCTACCCGCTTCCACGTTGTGCGTGATCCACACGTTGGCGCCGATGACCGCGCCCTTTCCAATCGTGATGCGCCCGAGGATGGTCGCGTTGGAATAGATGATCACGTCGTCGTGGATGATGGGGTGTCGCGGGTTGTTTTTGATGGGGTTGCCGTCTTCGTCGAGCGGAAAACTCTTCGCGCCGAGCGTCACGCCCTGATAGAGTTTCACGTTTTTGCCGATGATACACGTAGCCCCCACCACGATGCCCGTTCCGTGGTCGATGGTGAAATGCGATCCGATTTCAGCTCCTGGATGGATGTCAATGCCCGTTTCGCTGTGTGCGATTTCGGTGATGATGCGTGGGATGAGCGGAACGCCGAGGCGGAAAAGTTCGTGGGCCACGCGGTAGCACGTCAGTGCCTTGATGGCGGGATAGCAACTGATCACTTCTCCGTAGCTCTGTGCGGCGGGGTCGCCGAGATAGGCCGCTTCTACGTCGGTGGCAAGCGTTTGCCTAATTTCTGGCAGGCGGCTCACGAAGAGCGCCGCCAGGGTCGAGGCATGTTCGCGGTGGTCGCCATAGCATCCCGAACCGTCTTGGCGCGAAAAGCACAGCCCCGCCTCAATCTGGCCAGTGAGCAGCGCGAAAAGCCGCTCCACCTCCATGCCGATGTGATACTTCACCGTCACGTTGTTGAGCGCCGAGCGTCCGTAATATCCAGGAAAGAGCACAGCGCGGCAGAGGCTGATGATTTCCTCGAGAATCGGTGTCGAGGGTAGCGGGTCGCCGTGTCGGTGCTGATGGAAGAGGCCCTTCATGTCGCGCATGTCAGAGAGCGCTTCCACGGCGCCAACCAGCAGTTTGTTGTTATTGTCGTTGGTGTGGTCCATGATGCATGCTTTCTTTTTCTCCTCCTCTTTGCCTATGGCGGTTCCAGTTGGGGCTGTCGGCTGGGGGATGATAGTCGGGGGCATCAAAACAAGCAGAGATCTGCCCCTTGGAAGCGCCCCTTCTCATTAATACAAGCAAAGATAATTATTTATTTTCAGTGCGTGGGAATGTTTAAAAACAATTTTGTGAAGAACTTCCCTGCGGCCGGCCTGTCTCTCCGCCTGTTCCTCCGCTTTTTTTAGATAAACGCCACATTCTGCAATGTTGAATTTTCTTAAATGCGTGCAAAATATCACATATAAATTGCATTTTTAATAAGTGGGATTGGAAAATTATTCATACTTTTGCGCATTACAAGCTAAATGTGACTGGATACATTATAACAAAATGGAATTAGAAAAATTTGACCGGCAACTCCGTCTGATGGTTATGCTTGCATCGAGCAGACGCTACACGGTGGAGGAAGTCAGCCGCGAGCTCTCAATGAGCCGTCGCTCAATTTATCGTTATATCGATGCCTTCCGCAGCATGGGCTTCATTGTGCATAAGAAAGGAACTCGGTATAATCTTGACCATGAATCGCCCTTCTTTTTGGAAATCACCGACCGCATCCACTTCAGCGACGACGAAGCCATCGCCATCAACCAAGTGCTCAATGCCGTGGTCGACAACTCGCCGCAGGTGAGACATCTGCGCGAGAAACTCTCCTCGCTCTATGATTTCAACGTCATGGCAAAGCACGGTGTTGACGACCAGGTGGCGAAAAACCTCAGCCGCCTCTACAACGCCATCCAGAGCGAGCGTGTCGTTGTGTTGAAAAACTATCGTTCGGCCAACACCGGACAGGTGAGCAACCGCATAGTTGAACCTTATCTCTTCACGGCAGAGAACAGTGAAGTGCGTTGCTATGAAATCACAACAGGCATGTGCAAGACGTTTAAGCTCAACCGCATAGAAAAGGTGGAAATCCTTGACGTCCTCTGGTCGCACAAGCAGAAGCATGCGCCTTATTATGTCGACCTCTTCCACTTCGGCGGCGAAGACCGCCGCGTTGTCAAACTCCTCATGGGCACGTTGGCCACCAGCATTCTTCTCGAAGAATATCCCGGTGCCGAGACGCAAATCAAACTGAACGACGACGGACGCCACCTGCTCACAACGGAAGTGTGCAGCTACAAAGGCATCGGACGCTTCGTGATGGGACTTGCCGATGACATCGAAATCGTGGGTTCTCCGGAATTTGTTGAATATATCAAGAGACGGACTAAAGATTTAACAGAGAAATTTTTGAAGTGACGCAGTCTGTCAAATAATGGTTGTTACTTTGCAGCATCAATCAAACATCAAGGCGTGAAACCGAAAAAACATGCTTCCTCAGCGAAGTCTGCGTTGCGGTGGAGCGCCCAACCGGCACTCGCCTCTCCACAGAGGCCGCCATAAAAATCTGCAAAGTTATGACCACAAAAGACAACCTGCTCCAACCAACGGTTCTCGCAACCGCTCCTTCCCGCAAGACGCTCTGCGGCGTTTCCGCCTCTTCTTCACGCCCTGCCAAACCGCTCGTCCCATCGTGGTTGAAGAAGCTGATGTGCCTTTACGGCATTATATTGGGCGAGACCCCTTCTCCCCGTTATGCGCTCCGCATCCTCCATGCGCAGGCCGCCCTGCTGATGTTCCTGTTTCCCTTTACGCTCGGATTTGCAGTGCGCATCCTTCTGCTCCTCTGGTTTGTCGTGGCGCTGCTGCAATGCCGTGGCGACAAGTGAAAGCAACCTGAATTTCTGAAATAATTGATGAGGCTGCGCCGTAATTCCAATTGGAAATTACGGTGCAGCCTCTGTTGTTGGTTCGACTTATTCTTTCCCCATTACTAAATACGAGCAGTATTTGTTGAGCAGATTAGATAGCGGCAAATCCCCCTTTTGAAACCGTTCAGCATCGAGTGGCAATATCCTTTCACGTATTTTCCTATGGTTTTTAAACAAAGCCCATATATAAGGTATGCCATTCTCTTGAGCAACATGCACATCGGAAAAGAATTGCGTGAGGTCCTCCGCATCAAAAACAATGGAATAGCTTGGACGCTTGGCTCCTGGAATGTCTTCCGTCAAAATGTTTTTGCTGATGAGGTCTTGTATATCACGAATGGCTGTATCCTTGGAGCACTTTGCCAACGAAGCCCAAGACTTTGACGTTATCTTTGCCTCATAGCCATCGAGGAAGAGGTTAAGCATCTTTGTCTGTCGCTCTGTCATAGGAACGGAGGATGCTTTCTGCCAAAAGAAACTTTTATTCAAAATGGTGGTGACCATAGTTTCCGCTTCATCCAGTGCATCAAGCAGTTTCTTCATATACCACACCAACCATTCTGTTATGTCACCATCGCCGCGTTGCGTGCGTTCCAGAATGTCGTAATAGTGGTTTTTGTCCTTATTGATTTGGGCTGAGATATTGTAGAAACGCAATTCACTTCTTTCCCCACGTGCCAGAAGCATGTCTGAAAGAATGCGGGCCAGACGTCCATTGCCATCTTCAAAAGGATGAATGCTTACAAACCAGAAATGAGCAATGGCAGAACGCACAACACTGCCAATAGCGTCGTGGCCATCAAACCATGCAATAAACTTTTGCATCTCGCCCTCTATCAAATGAGGAGAAGGAGCAACATAATGAATCTTCTCTCTGCCAAACATACCGCTGACAATATGTTCCTCATTGGTGCGGTATTGTCCAATCTCTATAGGGCAGCCTTCGCTGAATCCCGTAGGAAAGAAAGCTGATTGCCAAGCACATAGCTTTTCCTTACTGATAGGTTGGTCATACTTCTGTATCGCTTCGAGCATTACGCCCACCACGGAGTCAATATAGTGAGAGGGCGCTGTGTATTTCACGTTTTCAATTCCCAGTTTTCGGGCGATGGAAGAACGTACCTGTTCATCATTCAGACGTATGCCTTCAATCTCTGAAGAATACACCACGTCGTGCGTCAGGTTCTCAGCCATTGCTTTGAGTTTACTGTCAAATCCGAGCGAACTCAGCCTGCCGTAAAGCAGCCCTTGTTTACGACATACTGTCTCCTGAAGGATTGATACTTCAGAAGCATCCCAACGGAAGTCCGTCCAATTCTCTCTTTCGTGTATATACATAAAGGCTTATATTTCGAAGTAATGGTAAGCATTACTAAGTGCGACAATGCGCGACGCAAAACGTCGCATATTTTGCGACAAAAATAATGAAATAATGTCGCACTACCAATTTCTGGCGTGCGTAATTCAAAAAAATCCCGTTGGCAACATTCACAGCCAGCGGGATTTTTTCTTTTCTGCGCAAATAATATACAAGGCGGGATTCTTGGATGATTACTCCCCTTTGCAAGCAAACATACGAAAGCGTTTTTACAAATACAGGAATAAAATGGTCACAAATCCGGGAATAAAATGGTCACAAATTACGGAATTTTGCTGTTTATCTTTGATATTCAAGGATAAACATATATCTTCGCAAGGAGAAAAACAAGGAATAATATGTCAAGATACAATAATAGTATTGGTGGAGATATACGCAAAGCTTGGTTGGATTACTATACTTTTGGAGGACTGCCACAGGTAGCTTTGCTTGAAACGGAAGAAAAGAAAACAGACTATTTGCGTGGTCTGTATGAAACGACCTATCTGCGTGACGTAATTGTACGCTATGATGTGAAAGGCAGAAAATATATTGGTACCGAGACGAAATACTACTTCGCAGACATCGGTATTCGTGCAGCCATTCGTGCAGCCATTCTAAACTACCGCCAATAAGAGGAAACGCACATTATGGAAAACATTATCTATAATGAGCTTCGCAGTCGAGGATATAATGTGGAGGTTGGATTGGTTGAACTTGGTGGCAAGGATGAGAACGGTAAGTTTGTCAGAAAATAGTTGGAGGTAGACTTTGTGGTGAACCGCCCGCCATACAGAGTGTATATCCAGTCGGCTTTTCACATGCCTACGCCAGAAAAGGAACAGCAAGAGCGACGTCCTTCACTGTCAATCAATGACCTCTTCCGTAAGATTGTCATTGTTGGTGATGACATTCATCGCAAGGAGGACGAACTTGGAGCGTTGACTGTCGGACTGTTGGATTTTCTGACGGATAAGAACTTGTTGGAGCAAGGATAAATCTCATAAAAAACTATTTTTTACAGGCAAGATTTTTGCTTTTTGATGATTTAATAAGTAGAAACTAAAAAGCAAGAAATATGAGAATAACAAAGAAAACAATTCTGGCAATGGGTCTGATAGCCAGTTCGCTCACGCTGAACTCATGCGATTACAATGATAACAATGAGGTGTTACGGCGCCCAACTGCCCTTGTAACGGTGTATCCTTCTGCGCCTGACGGCTTCTTCATGCAACTTGATGAATCAACGTCGCTTGTACCTACCAATATGAAAGCCTCACCGTTTGGAGACAAGAAAGTGAGGGCTTTGGTGAACTATACGATAGAAGAACGAAGCTACGGAGGCAACCAACAGCGTGTGTATGTAAATTGGATTGACAGCATCCGTACCAAACAGCCAGTAATGACGCAAGGATCAGAAGAAAAAATGCAAAAGCATTTGGAAATGACCCTATTGAAATTGTCCGTGATTGGGTCTCTGTTGCCGAGGACGGATTTGTTACGCTCCGCATACGCACATTGTGGGGAGGAACTACCAAACATGTCATTAATCTTGTGAGCGGTGTGAACAAGGATAATGTATATGAGTTCGACTTGCGCCACAATGCCCAAGGTGACACCAACGGAAGAATGGGGGATGCACTTATAGCATTTGACCTCAACTCGCAATGGAAGAAACATCCTAAAGAACTGAAGATAAAACTCAATTGGCTGTCGTTCAGTGGCAAAAAGTCTGCCGAACTGTCGCTCAAAATGCATACGGTCACATCGGCGTACAATACCGGAACACCCTCATTATTGCATCGTATAGAATAAAAATCGAAAAAAATATTTTTCCCAGGCAAGATTTTACATTGCTCTTCATTTAAGGGAATGAGAGTACTCGAAAAAACAATCGTGCCAAGGCTGTAGATGGACGCATACTCATGCTGTGGTGCATAAGTTAAACGACAAAATTATAGAATAAAATGAAATCAATGAATTTCTTTAAGTTTGCAACATTAATCGTTTGTGCCGTATTTGCAGTGGCTTTTGCTGGCGCACCCGACAAACCCTGTGGAGTAGGCCGTGCAGATGCTAACCCAAAACTGTTGCTAAACGATACATGAAGAAT
>PPYF01027525.1_pt1 | contig 21711 bp, 20 predicted proteins | sample 1559871 | NCBI WGS metagenome assembly PPYF01 (sample SAMN08240021, study PRJNA423297) | Human gut metagenome, whole genome shotgun sequencing project.
CGAGCACTTAAGCGAGTATTCAAACCGCCGCGACTAAAGTCACAGATATAGGGTATATTTTCTCTGGGGGTTCGTCTGTCTACTCATCCCGGCAAATTCCTATTTATCTATTTGTATAAAAAAAAATACTTGACTTCTCCACCAGCTATGATATATTTGTAATCACTTGCTTTGATATTCAAACTATTTTAATTCAAAATAATATTATTTCAAAACAATAAGGTTTGAAAATAAAAATATTCACATAGAATATCAGAACGAAGTGATCAGAAGTAATCATATGAGCAAGAAAAGGAGAAAGTGATGTTTGTCAAAATAAAAGGGACAGGCTCCTGCCTTCCTGAGAAAGTGCTTGATAATTTTGAAATTTCTCAGTTGGTAGATACGAACGATGAATGGATTCAGAGTCGTACCGGAATCAAGAGCCGGCATATTGCCAGGGAAGAGACAGCAGTTTCTATGGCAGCGAAAGCGGCGAAGAGGGCATTGGAAGATGCACAGGTTGCGGCAGAGGAGATTGACCTTCTCATTGTGTCAAGTGTTTCGTCTGAACAGCTTTTGCCATGTACAGCCTGCAGTGTTCAAAAGGAGATTGGTGCTGTGAATGCAGCAGCATTTGATTTAAATGCGGCATGTTCAGGATTTATAGTAGCTTATCAGATGGCAGCCGGACAGATTAAGGCCGGGCTTTCGAAAAAAGCGCTGTTGATCGGTGTAGAATGTCTGTCGAATATCGTGAACTGGGAAGACAGAGGTACCTGTATTTTATTTGGTGATGGTGCCGGAGCTGCGGTTGTCAGTGCAGATGAAGATGGGAATATAGATGGAAGAGGAAACATTGAGATTCCTTCCGTACTTCATTCCGATGGAAGCAGAGGCGAAGTACTTACCTGTCAGAATCCAACGGGAAAGAGAGCCGATGGTTCTTTAAAAGGTTATGTGGCGATGGATGGCAGAGAGATTTACAAGTTTGCAGCCAGACAGGTTCCTGTTGTAGTGAAGGAAATTCTTGAAAAGGCAGGAAAGTCTGTAGAAGAAGTTGATTTATTTGTTCTTCATCAGGCAAATCGAAGAATTGTCGAGGCAATCGCTAAGCGGTTAAAGCAGCCAATTGAAAAGTTTCCGATGGATATGATGCAGAATGGAAATATGTCCTCTGCAAGTATTCCGGTGCTGCTTGATGAATTAAAGAAAGCCGGAAAGTTACAGCCGGGAATGAAGATAGTTGTTGCCGGGTTTGGCGCAGGCCTTACATGGGGCGGCATGTATTTAGAATGGTAAAAAGGTAATTCCCGGAATTTCCGGATTACATAAAGAAGAAAACAATGTAAGAGTATAAGAAAGAATGAGGTTTATATTATGTTTGAAAAAATTAAAGAATTAATCGTGGAATCTTTAGGAATTGAAGAAGACCAGGTAACAATGGAAGCATCTTTCAAAGAGGATTTAAAGGTAGATTCTCTTGACCTTTTCGAGATGGTTATGAGTCTTGAGGATGAGTTTGATGTAGAAATCCCTACAGAAGAGTTAGAGAAGATGGAAACTGTTGGAGACGTTGTAGAGTACATCAAAGAACATAAATAGGCAGAGGGACAAAGAATGAAAACAGTGATTACAGAATTGCTTGGAATTGAGTACCCGGTAATTCAGGGCGGTATGGCATGGGTTGGAACAGCCGAGCTTGCCGCCGCTGTTTCCGAAGCCGGTGGACTTGGAATCATTGGTGCGGGCGGTGCACCTGCTTCTTGGGTGGAAGAACAGATTCATAAAGTAAAGGAAAAAACAGATAAGCCATTTGGCGTGAATCTGATGTTATTAAATCCAGAGGCAGATGCGATCGCCGAACTTCTTGTAAAAGAGGAAGTAAAGGTAGTAACAACCGGTGCAGGTAACCCGGAAAAGTACATGGAAGAATGGAAGAAAGCCGGTGTGCGCGTCATTCCAGTTGTAGCAAGTACTGCTCTTGCAAAGCGAATGGAAAAGGCTGGTGCGGACGCGGTTATCGCAGAAGGTACCGAGTCAGGCGGACATATTGGAGAGACAACGACAATGGCATTAGTACCACAGGTTGTTGATGCAGTAAATATCCCTGTAATTGCAGCCGGCGGAATCGCAGACGGAAGAGGAATGGCAGCCGCATTTATGCTTGGCGCAAAGGCTATCCAGATGGGAACGATTTTCGTTGCATCTAAGGAATCCATCGTAAGTGAAGCCTATAAGAATAAAGTAATTAAAGCAAAAGATATTGATACAAAGGTAACCGGAAGAACAACAGGACATCCAGTTAGATGTTTAAGAAATCAGCAGACAAGAGAGTATTTGAAGTTAGAGCAGGCAGGCGCTTCCTTTGAAGAACTTGAGAAGCTGACACTTGGCGGTCTTAGAAAGGCGGTTGTTGACGGTGATGTCATTCATGGAAGTGTGATGGCAGGCCAGATTGCCGGTCTTGTAAAGGACAGCAGAAGTTGTAAGGAAATTATCGAAGGAATCTGCAGAGAGATGAAGAACGTTGTTCTTTCACAGGCAGAGAATATCGGGAGGTAGAGTAAATGAGTAAAATAGCATTTCTTTATCCGGGACAGGGAGCACAGGTCGCAGGAATGGGTAAAGATTTTTATGAAAAAAGCCCACTGGCAAAAGAAGTATTTGATAAGAGCTGTGAGATTTTAGGACAGGATATGAAACATATCTGTTTTGAGGAAAATGAACTCCTTGACAGAACGGATTATACACAGGCTGCATTAGTTACTACCTGTATGGCAATGACAAAAGAGATTATGGCAAGAGGGCTTACACCAGACATGACAGCCGGGCTTAGTCTTGGAGAATATTGTGCGATTACAACAGCAGGCGGCATGGAGCTTGAGGATGCTATTAAGATGGTGTGGCTCCGCGGAAACCTCATGCATAACGCAGTACCGGAAGGTAAGGGCGGCATGGCGGCAGTACTTGGTCTTTCTGGAGAAGCGGTAAATGAGGCGATTGCATACATGGAAGGTGTTTACGTTGCAAACTATAACTGTCCGGGACAGATTGTTATTACCGGAGATAAGGAAGCGGTAGAGAATGCAGCACCAGCTTTAAAAGAGGCGGGAGCAAAACGTGTCATTCCATTAAATGTAAGCGGACCATTCCATTCCATTTACTTAAAAGAAGCAGGGGAGAAGCTTTATCAGGCACTTTCCGAAGTGACATTAGGAGAGTTAAAGATTCCTTATGTGACAAATGTGGATGCAAGTATCGTGACAGATACGACAAGAACAAAAGAATTATTAAAAGAACAGGTTTATTCCTCCGTTTTATGGGAGCAGAGTGTGCGTGCCATGATAGCAGACGGTGTGGACGTTTTCGTAGAAATCGGTCCGGGAAAGACTTTGAGCGGTTTTATGAGAAAGATTGACCGTAACGTAAAGATGTTCCGAATCGGAACGATGGAAGATATCGACAAGACAGTGGAAGCTATAAAGGAGTTATAGATATGTTATTAGAAGGAAAAACAGCAATTGTGACCGGCGCGTCCGGCGGAATCGGAAAAGCAGTTGCCATCGCTCTTGCAAAAGAAGGGGCAGCAGTAGCCGTACATTTTCACGGAAATGAAGAAAAGGCACTTCTTGTAAAAAAAGAAATTGAAGAGGCAGGTGGAAAAGCAGAAATTTTCCGTGCCAATGTTGCAGATTTTGAAGAATGTAATGCTTTAGTAAAAGCGGTAGCCAAGACATTTGGCAGCATTGATATTCTTGTAAATAATGCAGGAATTACAAAAGATGGTCTTTTAATGGCTATGAGTGAAGCAGATTTCGATAATGTAATAGATACGAACTTAAAGGGATGTTTCCAGATGATTCGTTTTGCGAGCCGTCGCATGATGAAGCAGAGATATGGAAGAATTATTAATGTAAGTTCCGTTTCCGGCGTCGCCGGAAATGCCGGTCAGGCGAACTATAGTGCATCCAAAGCAGGAATAATTGGATTAACCAAATCCGCAGCAAAAGAATTAGCGTCCAGAGGAATTACCTGTAACGCTATTGCTCCGGGATTCGTAAAAACAGAGATGACAGATGTACTTTCTGATGAAGTAAAAGAAAATGCAAAGAAACAGATTCCACTTGGCCGTTTTGCAGAGCCGGAAGATATTGCGAATGCAGCAGTATTTTTAGCTTCTGACAAAGCGTCTTATATTACCGGTCAGGTACTTTTAGTGGATGGTGGTATGGTGATGTAAGTGAGAGAAAGGATTTTTCTGATATGAAAAGAAGAGTAGTAATTACCGGAATGGGTGCTGTGACTCCAATCGGAAACACATTAGACGAATTCTGGAATGGAATTAAAGAAGAAAAGGTAGGTATCGGAGCTATCACAAAGTTCGATACCGAAGATTATAAAGTAAAGATTGCAGCCGAAGTAAAAGATTTCAATGTAAAAGAAAGACTTGATAACAAGGCAGCAAGAAGAATGGAAGTTTTCTCCCAGTATGCCGTAGCTGCATCAAGAGAAGCATTTGCCATGGCAGGTCTTGATATGGAAAAAGAAGATCCATACCGTGTCGGTGTTATCATTGGTTCCGGTATCGGCGGTCTTTCCAGCATGGAGAAAGAGCATGAGAAAATCCTTACAAAGGGACCAAAGAGAGTGAGTCCAATGCTTATTCCTTTAATGATTTCCAACATGGCAGCAGGAAATGTAGCGATTGACTTAGGCTGCAAAGGCAAATGTACTGACGTAGTAACTGCCTGTGCGACAGGAAGTAACTCTATCGGAGATGCCCTTCGTGCCATTCAGTACGGAGATGCCGATGTTATGCTTGCCGGTGGAACAGAAAGCAGTATCACACCAGTTGCCGTTGCTGGATTTACAAATCTGACTGCACTTTCCAGTGAGAGCGACCCGTTACGCGCGTCTCTTCCATTTGATGAGGCAAGAGGCGGATTCGTTATTGGCGAGGGAGCTGGAGTTGTTGTATTAGAGGAATTAGAACATGCGAAAAAGCGTGGGGCAAAGATTCTTGCAGAGTTAGCCGGATATGGTTCTACCTGTGATGCCTTCCACATCACTTCTCCTGCAGAGGACGGAAGCGGTGCAGCAAAAGCAATGGAACTTGCCATGGAAGAAGCAGGTGTAAAACCGGAAGAAGTAGATTACATTAACGCACATGGAACAGGAACCCACCACAACGATTTATTTGAGACAAGAGCTGTAAGACGTGCCTTTGGTGAGAGCGCAGACCATTTAAAAATGAGTTCTACAAAGTCAATGATCGGACATTTGCTTGGAGCAGCCGGAGCGGTAGAGTTAATCGTTTGTGTGAAGTCCATCGAAGAAGGCTATATCCATCCAACCGTAGGAACAACCAATCCTGGTGAGGGATGCGATCTTGACTATGTAATTAACGGAGCAGTAGAGCAGGAAGTGAATGTAGCCATCTCCAACTCTCTTGGTTTTGGAGGACATAACGCTTCTCTTCTTGTAAAGAAATACGAGGAGTAGACAGATATGGATTATCAGCAGATTTTAGAATTAGTAAAAGAAGTATCAAAAGCAGGGCTTACGAATTTTGAATATACAGAGGGTAATATCCGCATTGCCATGAGTTGTCCACAGCCAGAAGAAAAAATCGTTGTGCCAGCTTCAAACATTGCGTTACAGGAAGCCATTGGTGTCAGCGCAAACAGCGTGAATGGTGCAAATACAGCCGGAACAGAGGGAGTTGCAGCACAGTCACAGGCAGCAGAAGCAGTCGGGGAAAAGGGTGGAAACCTCGTAAAATCCCCGTTAGTTGGTACATTTTATACAGCACCTTCTGAAGATGCAGAGCCTTTCATAAAAGTAGGGGATACTGTAAAGAAAGGGCAGACTTTGGCCATTGTTGAGGCAATGAAGCTTATGAATGAGATTGAGAGCGAATTCGATGGTGTTGTTACGGAAATTCTTGTAGAAAATGAAGAGAATGTGGAGTATGGACAGCCGTTATTCAGAATTCAGTAATATTGATAAGATATGAATTTAAGTCTGATTTTCTCAAGTTAATAAGTCAGAAGCTTTAACAGAAAGTAAAAACAGGTTTTTATAAATATAAGTAAAGCAGTAAACAGGTTGGAAGAAAATTATGAGATTAGGAATTAAAGAAATTGAACAGATTTTACCACACAGACATCCATTTCTTTTAGTTGATTACATCGAAGAGATGGAACCAGGTGTCAGTGCCGTAGGATATAAATGCGTAACATTTCATGAAGACTTTTTCCGTGGACATTTTCCACAGGAGCCAGTTATGCCAGGTGTTCTTACTGTAGAAGCGTTAGCGCAGGTAGGGGCAGTTGCCATACTTTCCTTAGAAGAAAATAAAGGAAAGACAGCATATTTTGGTGGAATTAATAAATGCCGTTTTAAAGGGAAAATTGTTCCGGGCGATAAAGTAAAGCTTGAGACCAAAATCGTAAAACGTAAAGGCCCGATGGGTGTGGGAGAAGCCACAGCCTATGTGGACGGAAAAGTAGTAGTAAAGGCAGAATTAACTTTTATGGTTGGTTGATTTTTCATCAGAATAAGTCTTAAGGAAGATAGACAGAACATAGAAATAGCATAATTTTAGGATAGAGAATTGTGGCAGAAATTGTCGCAATAAAGATAAAAGGAGAACATAATGATTCGGAAAATATTGATTGCAAACAGAGGAGAGATTGCCATCCGCATCATCCGTGCTTGCAGAGAGATGGGAATTGAAACTGTTGCAGTGTATTCCGAAGCAGACCGGGAGGCACTTCATACACAGCTTGCCGATGAGGCGGTCTGTATCGGACCTGCTGCAGCAAAAGACAGTTATCTGAATATGGAGCAGATTATCAGTGCAACGATGATTACCGGTGCGGATGCCATACATCCGGGATTTGGTTTTTTATCAGAAAACAGCCAGTTTGCGAAACTGTGTGAGGCCTGCCACATTACTTTTATCGGTCCGGACTCTGATATTATTGCCCGACTTGGCAATAAGGCAGTAGCAAGACAGACAATGGTAGATGCTGGTGTCCCAGTAATTCCAGGATGTCAGAAGGCGCTTACTGATGTAAAAGAAGCGTTGGAAATTGCAAAAGGAATCGGCTTTCCAGTTATCGTAAAGGCCGTTCTTGGTGGCGGCGGTAAGGGAATGCGTGTCGCTTACAATGAGGATGAGTTCGAAAATGCATTCTTAATGGCGCAGAAAGAATCCGGACTTGCTTTCGGTGATGAGAGCATGTACTTAGAGCATTTTGTAGAGAATCCCCGCCATATAGAGTTTCAGATTCTTGCCGACAATTATGGTAATGTCATTCATTTGGGAGAACGCGACTGTTCTGTGCAGAGAAATCATCAGAAAGTCATTGAGGAATCCCCATCTGCCGTAGTAGATGAGGAACTTCGTGAGAAAATGGGACAGGCAGCTGTTCTTGCAGCAAAGGCAGCAGGATATAAGAATGCAGGAACGATTGAATTTCTCCTTGAAAAAGATAAAAGCTTTTACTTTATGGAAATGAACACTCGTATCCAGGTAGAACATCCTGTCACAGAATGGGTTACAGGAATCGACTTGATTAAAGCACAGATTCGAATTGCTGATGGCGAGAAACTGAAATGGAAGCAGGAAGATATCCAGATTACCGGTCATGCCATTGAGTGCCGTATCAATGCGGAAGACCCATCAAAGAACTTCCGTCCATGTCCTGGAAGAATTACCGATATGTATCTTCCAGGTGGAAAAGGTGTTCGTATTGACAGTGCAATCTACAGTGGATGTGAAGTATCCCCATACTATGATTCTATGATTACAAAGCTCATTGTATTTGCGGCAACGAGAAAAGAAGCAATTGCAAAAATGCATCGTGCATTAGGCGAAGTTATCATCGAGGGAATCACAACGAATATTGATTTCCTTTATGAGATTATGGAACGTCCGGATTATCAGGAGGGCGATTTTACGATTCAGTATTTGGAAAAGGTGCTTGAAGAACGTAGTCAGGAAATCAAAAAGTAAGATTCACATCTTATTTTGTATTTTTGAGATGTATTTCCTATCTATTTGGCTGACGTAGTTCGCCATGTAGCTTTCATTTAAGCGAAAGCTTTTGTAAATTAGATGTACATCTTGCAGAAATATTTTCCAGACATGTTCTTGAAGAGATGGGAAAAATAAATAGTCAGTGGCCCGTAATGAAAAAATAACAGGTTTACCTGTTATGTACGAAAGGATTTATTTATGAAATTAAAAAGTATATTTAAGAAAACACCCGTCACAAAGCCGGAAGTAAAAGAAGCTGCCAGACAGGTAAAGCCAGAAGTTCCAGAAGGACTTTTAAAACGCTGTAATAAATGTGGAAAGGGTATTTTCACAGAAGATTATAAGAAGAATTTATATATTTGTCCAAAGTGCGGAGGCTACCTTCGTATGCCAGCCCAGAAAAGGATTGCATTTTTAACAGAAAAGGATTCTTTTGAAGAATGGGATACCGGGCTTACAACAGAGAATCCTCTCCATATGATTGGGTATCCAGACAGAATCAAATCCCTGCAGGAAAAAACAAAGTTAGATGAGGCAGTCATCACAGGAAAAGCTCGCATCGGAGCAAATGAAGTTGCTCTTATGGTCATGGATGGGCGATTCCTTATGGCAAGTATGGGTGAAGTCGTTGGTGAAAAAATTGCAAGAGGTGTAGAACGCGCGACAAAAGAAAAACTTCCTGTCATTATTTTCACCTGCTCTGGTGGTGCGAGAATGCAGGAAGGTATGACCTCTCTTATGCAGATGGCTAAGACTTCTGCCGCATTAAAACGACACAGTGACGCTGGCTTACTTTACATTACAGTTCTCACAGATCCGACAACAGGCGGCGTTACCGCAAGTTTTGCTATGCTTGGCGATATCATTTTAGCAGAGCCAAAGGCACTCATCGGATTTGCAGGCCCGCGAGTTATCGAGCAGACCATTCACAAGAAGCTGCCGAAAGGATTCCAGCGTTCCGAATTTCTCTTAAAACACGGTTTTATTGATAAAATCGTTGAGAGAAAAGATATGAAAACGGTGTTGGAGAAGATTCTTACAATGCACCGTTTAACAGCAGAAGGGGTAGCGGAGAATACAGGCAATAATGCAGTCTTCAATGATGGTGATATTACAGTGGCATCAGAACAGGAAGCAGGTCAGACAGTTAAAATAGTGAAAAACTCCCGCAAACAAAAACTTTCCGCAACACAAAAGAAACGTGCATCAGAAAAAACAGCCTGGGAGCGCGTCCTGACTTCCCGTGAAAAAGACCGCCCAGTTGGTGAAGATTATATCAGCGGATTATTCGAAGAATTTATCGAATTCCACGGAGACAGAAACTTTGGCGATGATGCCGCCATCTGCGGAGGTATTGCTTATTTTCAGGGACAGCCGGTAACCGTTATCGCGCAGATGAAAGGAAAAAGTACTTCAGAAAATATTGAGCGTAACTTTGGGATGCCGGAGCCAGAAGGCTATCGTAAAGCACTTCGTCTTATGAAGCAGGCCGAAAAGTTCCACCGTCCAATCATCTGTTTTGTCGATACACCGGGAGCTTTCTGTGGAATGGAAGCCGAGGAACGAGGCCAGGGTGAGGCAATCGCCAGAAATCTCTATGAAATGTCTTCCTTAGAGACCCCAATTCTTTCCGTCTTAATCGGAGAAGGCGGCAGCGGCGGTGCGCTTGCCATGGCAGTAGCCGATGAAGTCTGGATTCTTGAAAATGCAGTTTATTCTATTCTTTCTCCAGAAGGATATGCGGCCATTTTATGGAAAGATGGCAGTCAGGCAGCCCGCGCAGCCAAAGCAATGAAACTGACTTCTTATGATTTATACAAAGCAGGTTTTGTTGAAAAAATTATTTCAGAGCCGGAATCCTATACATTAGATTCAATGATGAATGTATTTGATAATTTAGAAGAAAATATCTCCGCATTTTTAGAAAACAGCAAGGAAATGACAGAAAAAGAGAGAGTTGAGGCAAGATACCAGCGTTTTCGCAGTATGTAGGGAACGCTTTAGTACTTATAGGAGAATATAACTTATGAAGAAAAACTTATTTTCTATTGGAAAAAAACAAGTAAGAGTTCCAATCGTACAGGGTGGAATGGGTGTTGGTATCAGTCTTGGGAGGCTTGCCGGAATAGTTGCAAAAGAAGGTGGAGCCGGAACAATCTCTGCCGCACAGATTGGTTTTAAAGAACCAGATTTTTATGAGAATCCCATAGAAGCTAATAAACGTGCCATTCATAAAGAAATGCAAAAAGCGAGAGCGATTTCACCGGATGGAATTGTTGGCTTTAACCTTATGGTAGCCATGAACGATTATGAAACCTATGCCCACGAAATAATTGCAGCAGGAGCTGATTTTATCGTATCAGGAGCAGGTCTTCCCGTAGATCTGCCTGCGTATACAGCAGACAGCGATATTGCGATTGCCCCGATTGTATCCACACAGAAATCCGCTCATGTCATTTTAAAATTCTGGGATAAAAAATATAAAAGAACCGCCGATTTTATTGTGATAGAAGGACCGATGGCGGGAGGGCATTTAGGATTTCATAAAGAACAGTTAGAAGAATTTACTCCAGATATTTATGGAGAAGAAGTAAAGAAGATTATTACCGTAGTACAAAAATACGAAGAAAAATACGAGAAAAAAATACCTGTCATCCTGGCAGGAGGCATTTATGACCATGCCGATTATGAGAGAGCATTTTCTCTTGGTGCAGACGGGGTGCAGATTGCGACCCGATTTGTGACAACTGAAGAATGTGATGCAGATGAACACTATAAACAAACCTATATTCAAGCAGAAAAAGAAGATATCGTTATCGTAAAAAGTCCGGTCGGAATGCCGGGAAGAGCAATCAGAAACACATTTTTAGATAAAGTAAAATCCGAAGGAAGGATACCGCCGACGAAATGTCTTCGCTGTATTCATACCTGTAATCCGGCAGAAACACCGTACTGTATCACAGAAGCACTCATCCATGCAGCCAAAGGAGAGACAGAAAATGCCCTTTTATTCTGCGGAGGACGCGCTTATGAGGCAAAAACAATCGAAACAGTAAAAAAAGTAATTGATTATTTCTGTAGTTCTTGTATATAATGATAATAAAAGAAGATAAAGTCCATAATTGTATACAAATATAAAGAGTTGCGATGGAATTTAGGAAGCATCCCAGCCATCATAAATGCAGATCTTTATAAATGCCAGATGATTTATAGGGTTATCATGCGATAAAAACGATACGGTATTAGATAAGGTGAGAATATAGGAATGAACGATGTAAGAGAAACGATAAACACAATGTTAGTAAAGACTTTCCACGAGATTTTAGAGCTGGAAGAGAAGGCAATCATCACAGATGAATTTTCCGATATCAGTAACAATGATATGCATATCATAGAAGCCATCGGTCTTGGAGATGGTGCACGCATGAGCGTAGTAGCAAAGCGGCTGAATATCACTGTAGGTTCTCTCACAACATCCATGAACAGTCTGGTGAATAAGGGGTATGTGGCAAGAGCCAGAAGTGAGAAAGACAGACGAGTGGTTAATGTCTATCTCCTCGAAAAGGGAATTGCTGCCTACAAACATCACGAAGAATTTCATGAGAAAATGTTAGATGCTATCATGGAAACATTAAGTCCGGAAGAACTCGTTGTCTGGGCGAAGTCCTGTGATCGTCTGACACAGTTTTTAAAATCTTACGACAAAAGCCACATTAAAAAGGCCAAATAAAACAAAAAGTGAAAAAAAGAGGAATAATTCGATACCTGTTTGCATAAGTTTATAATGCAGACAGGTATTTTTTTGTATATCACAAAGCGACTTACTAAAAATAATAATTTTTAATAAAAATTCTAATATACTAAGAACTATATATATAATGATTAAGTTTGAAATACAAAATGTCTCTGAATATGATACAAAATAAAAATTAAACAAAAAATAAAAAAATAAATGTAGTAAAACGACAAAAAACTATTTATTTTTATTCAAGTGTAGTGTATAATGTAGAAAATACGAAAAGTAATATCAGAATAAGCAGGGGGAAAAGTTATGTTATCATTATATTCTTTAATATGGACGTTTTTAATTAGTTGTCCGATGTTACTCCTCATATTTATTCTGAGAAGGCGATCAGATTATTTAACAAAGTATGGAGTTACGTTTATTTCGATTCTTTACATATTTTGTACGGTAAGAATGCTATTTCCGATAGAATTTCCGAGTCATCAGAAGGTGATATGTGATCCTTATTTGTACTCATTTCTTATGAATTTATATGCTAAGTCAGAAGATATCCATAAGAAGATTGTTATGGCAGTTATTCTTACAATATGGATAATTGGTATTATCATAGCAGTTGTTCACAAGATGAGAGAATGGAATAAGGTAAAGGGATATCTTATAAAAGGAACTTCTGAAGGAGATGGAGTAGCAGAGAAAATTTTAAGAGAAATTGATTCAGAATGTCCGATTAAGATTGAGTATAATCTGGCAATTGCAGAACCATTTATTAAGGGACTGCGACATCCAGTTATATATCTTCCAGAGAAGGAATGTAATGAGAAAGAACTGGAATTTATTCTCATGCATGAATATCTTCATTGGAAGAGAAAAGATTTATGGAAGAAGTTTATAATTAATATTATAGGAATAATATTCTGGTGGAATCCATTGGCATATTTACTTTGTAAAGATTTAGACCAGATTATAGAATTAAACTGTGATAATGCGATGTCGAAGAAATACAGTGAGATGGATACCCTGTATTATCTGGATACACTGACTTATATGGCAGGTGGCAGAAGAGCGAACTTTGATGAAGTTTCCTCGAATACATTAGGATTTGTAAAGAAGCTTGAAGTAAGGCCATTAAAGCAGAGATTTCATTACGTGATGTTTAAGAAGGATGATAAGAAGACACAGAGAAAGATGAATCTGTTTATCTTGGGTGTGAGTGTTATTTGGTTTGTTGCATCTTATTATTTTATCTTACAGCCTAAATATACTATGCCGCAGGTAGATGTTCATGAGGGGAATACGCCATTTGTTGCAGATGAGGAAAATTCTTATTTAGAAGAACAAGAAAATGGAAGCTATATCTTTCACTATGCAGGATTTACAGATACCGTTTCAAAAGAGGATGTAGAAAGTGGAATGTATGAGGACTATCCTATTATTAAATATAATAAAAAATAAAAGGGTTAGATAATATAACTACATATGGATGATAAATTCAGAGGGTAATTGTTGAATTTTTTTGTATTTTATTATATGATATACTTAGTATTAAACAATGAAGAAAAGGGGTATATCATGAAAAGAAAAATTCCAAAGATTACCAATAGTGAGAAACAGATATTAGAAGTATTATGGGATGAGGAGAAGCCTCTTACATCTTCAGAGATTGTAGGAGTTTCTGATGATAGAACATGGAAGGCAAGTTCTGTCCACTTATTACTGAATTCCCTTTTAAATAAGGACTTGGTAGAAGTTGCCGGCTTTAAGAAGACAACGAAGAATTATGCCAGAACTTTCCAGCCAACAATGACAAGAGAAGAATATTCAATTAATCAGCTCCGTCAGGAGCAGAGAAATACGAGCCGTACATTATCCAGACTATTTAATGCACTGTTAAAGGATGAGGAAGATGACGACTTATTAAAAGAACTTGCAGATATGGTAGATTCCAGAAGAAGCCAGATTCGAAAAGACGGATAGGCAATACTGCACATACGTTTTTGCATTTCTCTCCGGTTATGAATATAAATATACATTACGATAAGTTCAATAGAAATCTATTGAAGTAATACAAGTTTATAGAAGTAACCCCTATTATAAAGGTTATAAATAGAAGGAGAGATAATGATGAGAAAAGCAAAATGGAAAAGAGTAGTAGCGACAGGTGCGATTCTTATGAGTCTTGGAATGGTATTTCCAGCAGCAGATATTCAGGCAGAGGAAGTTGACTTTGGACCAGGAATTGTAGAAATCGTGGATGATGATAGCATTAGTACCTGTGCAGATCAGATCAGAATAGTGTATCGTATTCATAATGGGCGAAGACAAAAGCGTCGTTGGAATCAGACACAAGGTAAATGGGTTGACAAAAACTGGATTGATCTTGGACCAGCATAGAATTTAAAAGTAACTACATAAAGATAATAGGGCTTATTTCCCGGCTACATTTGTAGCCGGGTTTTTTTATATTTTATCATATTTTATCAGGCAGAACGGAACGTTTAGCGCAACAGAACAAAATCAAGCTTATAATCTCCCCTTCTTTTTGCAGTTATCTGTGATAAGCTGTCTGCAGATTTCTTCAGGGAGGTATCTGTTTTACTTTACAGCCCAGAATTTATTCAGAAAGCTCTTCCCATTTGTCGTAGAGTTCCAGGAGTGCAGCCTCATTTTCCTCTAATTTCGTATTCAGCTCCATAAGCTTCGCCACATTAGTAGCATTCTCCGGAAGTGCCATTTCTTCCTTTAACTGGTCGTTTTCTTCTTCTAAACGGCTGATTTCCTTTTCTGTTTTCTTTAAGTCGTTAGCACGTTTACGCTGTCTGGCAGCTTCCTCGCGGGAACGCTTCCAGTCTTCTTTCGCTTTTTCTGGAGAAGGAGCCGGAGCGGCATCTGTAGCGGAAGTAAGCGTGATGTTATCGCTGTCCGCTGAGATGTTTCCAGCCTCTTTTTGTTCTAAGTAATAGTTATAGTTGCCTTTATAGTTTACGATGCCTTCTGGGGATAAATCCAGAATTCTGGTGGCAGTCTGGTTGATGAAGTAACGGTCGTGGGAAACGTAGAATACGGTTCCTTCGTAATTGTTGATGGCTTCTTCCAAAATCTCACGGGACTGGATATCTAAGTGGTTGGTCGGCTCATCAAGAATAATGAAGTTGGCATTAGAAAGCATCAGCTTTGCAAGGGAAACACGTCCTTTTTCTCCACCACTTAAGGTTCCGATCACCTGGAATACGTCTTCGCCAGTAAAAAGGAAGGCGGCGAGTACGTTACGGATGCGGGTGTTTGTGAGCTTTGGATACGCATCGGAAATCTCATCAAAAATCGTTTTGCTATCGTCTAGTACGTGCTGTTCCTGATCGTAGTAGCCGATGGAAACTTTAGAGCCATATCGGATTTTACCAGAGTCGGCGCGAAGCTGGCGGTTGATGATTTTTAAGAGGGTGGTCTTTCCCGTACCGTTTGCTCCGAGGAGGCCGACAACTTCCCCTCGTTTAATCTGCACATTTAAATTGCGGAATAAGGCTTTGTCACCAAAAGATTTGGAAAGTCCCTCAATTGTAAGTACATCATTACCGCTGAGGACTTCTGGTTCTAAAGTGATACGCATCTTGCTGTTTAAGACAACGGGTTTGTCTACGAGTTCAAGTTTACTGAGCATTTTCTCACGGCTTTCCGCACGTTTGATGGATTTCTCACGGTTAAAGGAGCGGAGTTTAGTGATTACTTCTTCCTGATGGTGGATTTCCTGCTGCTGGCTCATGTAAAGCTTCATCTGTGCGTCACGCTGTGCCTTTTTCTTTTCGGCGTAGGCACTGTAATTGCCGTTAAATACCTGACTGGTTCCGCGCTCAATTTCGATAACCTTATCCACAACTTTATCAAGAAAATAACGGTCGTGGGAAACGATTAAAACGGCACCACGGTAGTTAGAAAGGAAAGTCTCTAACCAGCGAATGGATTCCATATCAAGGTGGTTGGTTGGCTCATCGAGTAAAATCAGATCCGGGTGCATTAAGAGAATACGGCTTAATGCGACACGGGTTTTCTGACCACCGGAAAGGGTATGGATTGGTGTGGCAAACTGGCTTTCATCAAATCCAAGTCCCTTTAATACGCCAGTGATTTCACTTTTCCAGGCATAGCCGTTTGCTTTTTCAAAACGGTCTGTCAGGCGGGAATAGCTTTCCATTGCACTTTCTAATGCTTCACCGGATAAGGTACTGATGTCCTTTTCAAGCTGGCGAATCTTTTTTTCCATTTCGATAATCTCTTTTTTGGCATCGAGCATCTCTTCATAAATACTGCGATGAGAGCTTACATCAATAACCTGAGATAAATAACCGTAGGTAGAGCCTTTCTGGAAAATAACTTCTCCGTTGTCTGCCTCATATTCTCCAGTAATGATTTTAAAAAGGGTAGTTTTTCCGGCACCGTTAATACCGATAACTGCTGCTTTTTCCCCTTCATTAATTAAAAAATTAACATTATTTAATACGGATTTGCCGCCGAATGCTTTTTCGATTTTCTGACAGGCTAAAATCATAATAACCTCCAAATTAGTTATATTGTTGTTGCATTATTATAAAGTAGAAATATTTCTGATGTATTTTATCATGAAAGAAAAAATAAGTAAATAAGTGTTATAATTTTTAACAATCTTATTTGACATTAAAAGAATTTTTGTATATAATTGATTCATTAGAGCTTAAGAATGGGAATTTTTTATCAAAGGGAGGAACTTATGCCAGATAGTAAAACAGTTGTAAAATCAGGAAGTGAAAAGTCTATTTCTCCGGCAGTGATAAAAAGATTGCCCCGGTACTATCGGTATCTTGGAGATTTACTGAAGAATAATGTTGTTCGTATTTCCTCTAAGGAACTGAGTCAGAGAATGAACGTCACTGCTTCCCAGATTCGTCAGGATTTAAATAATTTTGGTGGGTTTGGTCAACAGGGATATGGTTATAATGTAGAGTATCTTTATAATGAGATGGGCAAGATTCTTGGACTGGATAAGACGAATAATATCATTATCGTAGGTGCAGGTAATCTTGGACAGGCGTTGGCGAACAATCAGGATTTTGACAGTAATGGATTTAAGATTATCGGGCTTTTCGATGTGAATCCAAGATTAATTGGTATGACAGTGCGGGGCGTGGAAGTATATGATATCGACATGCTGGAAACATTCTTAAAAGAACATGAGGTAATGATTGCCGCATTGACATTGCCGAAGTCGAAGGCAACGAAGGTTGCAGAACAGTTAGTTGATTTGGGAATCAAGGCATTATGGAACTTTGCGCCGGTAGATTTGCATTTTCCAGAAGAGATTCTGGTAGAGAATGTACATCTTGCAGAGAGTATTATGACATTGTCTTATCGAATCCACAGTCACAATCAGTAAGTATAAAGTTTATATTGCAGAAGAGAACGAAGAGATGAGAAGCTGTGTTGTAAGAAACAGATTTTCATCTCTTTTTGCTAAAGGGTGTTTGCATACAGATGGTGATACAAAGCTTGCTGAAAGTATTTTTCAAACATGTTCTGGAACGATGCAGTTTAACAATATGCTGCATTCTGTATCCTAGAATAAGAAAGGGATAGTTGTTAGAAAGTAGGAGGTTAAATAATGCGTTACGTTGCTTCAAGGGAAGAAATGCAAGATATTGATGCGTATAGTATAAATAACGTAGGGATTCCAGGTATCGTTTTGATGGAAAAGGCAGCACTTGCATTAGAGGAAGTCTTTTTGGAGAGAATACCGACAGATAGCAGGGTGCTGATTGTTACAGAAAAAGGGAATAATGGAGGTGATGGACTGGCGCTGGGAAGACTTCTGTTAGAAGAAGGCTATACCGTAGATTTTTATGAAATCGGAGTCATTCCACATGATTCAGATTCCCATCAGATTCAGAAACACATTTTAGAGCAGATGGAAGCAGATTTTTTGATGAAGTTTCCCGATGAGGAGTATGATGTTATCGTAGATGCTATTTTTGGCGTTGGATTAAAGCGAGAAGTGGCAGGACGGCACAGGGAGGTTATTGAGCGCCTGAATCAGATGGAAGCACTGAAGGTTGCGGTAGATGTTCCGTCTGGAGTCGATGCCTCTGCCGGACAGATTCTTGGTATTGCATTTGAGGCGGATATAACGGTCACTTTTGGGCTTCCTAAGGTGGGACTGCTTCTTTATCCAGGGGCAGATGTCAGCGGCGAAGTCATTGTAAAGGAAATCGGTTTTCCGAATAAGGCGGTTGAAGAAATCGCACCGCAGATGGTTTCTTTCACAACAGATGACCTGGAACTTTTGCCGGAAAGAAAGGCATGGACGAATAAAGGAAGTTACGGGAAGGTTCTTCTGATTGCCGGCTCCAAAAATATGGCAGGGGCCGCCCTTTTGAGTGGAACAGCGGCCTATAAGAGCGGAAGCGGTCTGGTACGCATTTTTTCCTGTGAGGAGAATCGTGTGATTTTGCAGGAAAAGCTTCCAGAGGCGATTCTTACGACTTATGATTCGGAAGAAAAGGCATGGGAACTATTACCGGAATCTCTTTCGTGGGCATCTGTTATCGGAATCGGACCGGGAATTGGACAGAGTGCATTTGCAAGTAAGTTAGTAAAACAGGTTCTTACATTAGGAAAGGCACCGCTTGTTATTGACGCAGATGGGCTTAATAATCTGGCGGCTTTGTTACAAGAAGATACAGAATTAAGGCAGCTATTTCATGAATATGAAGGCGGGATGATTCTTACCCCGCATTTGAAAGAAATGTCCAGATTAACTGGAGAAGAAATTGCAGAAATTCGCAGCAATCTGCCAAAAGCGGCTGCAAGTACTGCAGATAAGGGACATGTTATCGTGCTAAAAGATGCAAGAACCATTGTGTCCGATGGAAGCGTACCTTCATACATTAATATGAGCGGAAACAATGGAATGGCAACTGGTGGAAGCGGCGATGTATTAACAGGAATTATCTGCGGTTTTCTTGCCGGAGGACTTGACATTTTGACAGCGGCACGACTTGGTGTGTACTGTCACGGTCTTGCCGGAGATGCTGCCGCAAAAGAAAAGGGATATTATAGTGTTCTTGCCGGAGATTTACCGAATTATCTCGAAACTATTTTGAAGCGGAAACATTTTCCAGAAGAAATATAAAAAACAAAGGAAATCATCAGAATACTCATGACGTTTGCTGGAAATACTTCATTTAGAAAGAAAAGTAAAATGGAGTGAGTGAAAATGATGATAAAACGTGGAGATATTTATTATGCAGACCTTCGCCCGGTCGTAGGTTCCGAGCAGGGAGGTGTCCGTCCGGTGCTTATTATTCAAAATGATGCAGGCAACCGTCACAGCCCTACCGTAATCTGTGCGGCGATTACAAGCCGGATGAATAAAGCAAAACTGCCGACTCATGTGGAACTGTCTACGACGGAGTGTGATATTACAAAGGATTCGGTTGTACTATTAGAACAGATTCGTACAATTGACAAACAGCGTCTAAAAGAACGGGTATGCCATCTTGACACAAACACCTTAAAGAGAGTAAACTATGCCTTAAAAATCAGTCTGGAGCTGATTACATAAAGGACAACACAAAGGAGTAATAAAAATATGAATTTTGAACCAGCAGAGAAAATGAAGAATTTTGAAGCAGGAATTTTTCAGATTTTAGATGAGAAAAAGAAAGAATTGCAAAAACAGGGAAAGAAGATTTACAACTTTTCTGTAGGAACACCAGATTTTGAAACACCGGAATGTGTGATGAAAGCGGTATCCGAAGCCTGCCTTCACCCGGAGAATTATCATTATTCTTTAGGCGAGACCGATGAGCTTTTAGATGCGTTAGCAGCACGTTACAAAAATAGATATAATACGGACATTGCGAAGAATGAGATTATGTCTGTATACGGCTCTCAGGAAGGAATGGCACACATTTTCCTGCCACTCATTAATCCGGGAGATATCGTGCTTTTACCAAACCCAGGATATCCAATCTTTTCAACAGGCGCATTTATCGCACAGAGTAATCAGTGGTTTTATCCGCTGACAGAGGAGAATAACTATCTTCCAGACTTTGATGCCATTCCTGCGGATGTAAAAAAGGCAGCAAAAGTGATGGTAGTATCCTATCCAGCCAATCCAATCTGTAAGACAGCACCAGACGAATTCTACGAAAAGTTAATTACATTTGCCAGGGAAAATAATATTTTAATCATTCATGATAATGCATACTCAGATATTATTTATGACGGAAGAGAAGGCAAGTCTTTCCTTTCTTTCAAGGGAGCAAAGGAAGTCGGCGTAGAATTTTATTCCCTGTCAAAGAGCTATAATTATACAGGTGCGCGTATGTCCTTTGTCATTGGAAATGCACAGGTCATTGAAGTGTTCAAACGTTTCCGTTCCCAGATTGACTATGGTATATTTCTTCCTGTACAGGCAGGTGCAGTAGCGGCATTAAAATCCGATGATGCTGCCGTACAGGAACAGTGCAAAAAATATCAGGAAAGAAGAGATGCACTGTGCGAAGGACTTCGAGAGATTGGGTGGAACATTCCAGACAGCGAGGGAACTATGTTTGCATGGGGGCCACTGCCGGACGGCTATACGAATTCCAATGAATTTGTTATGGAACTTATGGAGAAAACTGGCGTGATCTGTACACCAGGAAGCAGTTTTGGAAGCCTTGGTGAAGGTTATGTCCGTTTTGCTCTCGTACTTCCGCCAGAAGAGATTAAGAAAGCAATTGCGAGCATAAAAGAGTCTGGAATATTAAAATAATTGAAAAAAGATTTCGGTATATTCATTAACACGCTCTGGTACAGTAGCTGATTTTGGAGAATATTGTACAGATTATAAAATAGCATGTTTGTCAATATGCCAGCACAGTAGCCTTTTTATGAAAATATAAAAAATAAAAAAATGGGTGTAAATCGAAAATTTTTGTGGAAAGGTAAATCAGAAAGATAAAGCCAGAATACTTGACTACATAATAAAACGGTGATAAACTTAAAAAAGTTATGCCTATAAGAGTATTTAAATATCATAGAGAAGTGAGGAGAAGATAAAATGTCAGGACATTCCAAGTTTGCGAACATTAAACACAAAAAAGAAAAAAATGATGCTGCAAAAGGTAAAATCTTTACTGTAATCGGTCGTGAAATTGCAGTAGCAGTAAAAGAAGGCGGTCCAGATCCAGCGAATAACAGTAAGCTTCGTGATGTAATCGCTAAAGCAAAATCTAACAACATGCCTAACGATACTATCGAAAGAGGTATCAAAAAAGCTGCCGGAGATGCCAACTCCGTAAATTATGTACAGAATACATACGAAGGATACGGCCCTAACGGAATCGCTATTATCGTAGAAACATTAACAGATAATAAGAACCGTACAGCAGCTAACGTACGTTCCGCATTCTCCAAAGGACGTGGAAATATCGGTACATCCGGCTGTGTATCTTTCATGTTCCAGAAAAAAGGACAGATTATTGTATCTAAAGAAGAATACGAAACAGATCCAGATGAATTTATGATGATTGCATTAGATGCCGGAGCAGAAGACTTCGTGGAAGAAGATGACAGCTACGAAATCACTACAGATCCAGACGCATTTGGTGAAGTAAGAGAAGCCCTTGAAAAAGAAGGCGTACCAATGGCATCTGCAGAAGTAACAATGATTCCAGACAACTATGTAACATTAACAGACCCAGAAGATATTAAGAACTTAAACCGTACATTAGACTTACTCGATGAAGATGATGATGTACAGGCAGTATACCATAACTGGGAAGAAGAAGAATAGTTTAACTCCTGATTTGCCGCAGGCAAAATAGACGCTTCCAAAGAGAGCCGATTCCCTATATTTGTGACTTTAGTCGCTGCAGGTTGAATGTTCGCTTAACCGCTTGCATCCAACCTTTGCTCCGAGGCCACA
>PPYF01654025.1_pt1 | contig 21710 bp, 28 predicted proteins | sample 1559871 | NCBI WGS metagenome assembly PPYF01 (sample SAMN08240021, study PRJNA423297) | Human gut metagenome, whole genome shotgun sequencing project.
GTGTGGCGGCCTCAGTCCGGAACAATTTGAAAACAAGAACCTCGCTTAGGCCTGTGTCCATATTACGTGGGTAGGATCATAGTTCCATCATTGCAAACGAATTTGCCATCTGAGGTACAGTGAGAAACACCTCCCTTTTTCCCTGAGCAGGGATAATTTCTAGCATAGGTAGTTAGTGGGTTTAATAACAAAGAACATGACAAAACCACAAAAAATACCTTACCAAGCATAGTTTCCTCCCGGTACTATTTAACATACTTGACTGTTAAACTTATAATTTTACCAATTATTTCAATGTCTTCTATCTTGCATTCGAAGGCTCTGTTTCCACCCTCGACGAAGATTCTTCCACCGGGTAAACGAGTAATGTCACGGATCGTTATTTCGCCATCAATACTTATTACCCATTTACCATCACGTATATCATCAAATTCTTTATCACAAATAAATTCAGAATTGTTATCTGTGATGACAAAAGGTTTTTTAAACGTAGAGGGTAGAAATCCCTTATCAAAAATATAAAAACCGTCTTTCTGCAATGCTCCATCAGACAATAAATATTTTTCTACTTCTATAGTATTTGTATTTGCTGATGCTTGCTTTGAACCATGCCCTGTTGTTAGCCAATTAAGCGAGGTGCCCGTTTCAAGGGCGCACTGGATTACCCAATCTGCTGGAAAAATATCACGCATATAGCGCGTTGCCATGGTGCTCTTAGAAACACCTAAATGATCACAGAGAGCCTGACGGGTACCGAACCCATATGCTTCAACTAAACGTTCTATGGCTTTCTTACCGCCGCTATTGAAATCCACAAGTCCTCCAAAGAAATCCAAAATTCGTTGACAGATTCCAAAAGCGATCTTAAAGTTGAACCAGAAGTGTTCTTTTGGAGCCTTCACTACTAATCACGACAAACAACGGCTCGCCACAAGCCATATCTAGAAGGAATGTTGCCTTATGACACCTAACATTTCAATTACTCTGAATACACCACATGTCACAATCGAACGTTATAGCGAACTGACTGGCCTTTCTATTGATACGATTAACGACATGTTGGCTGATGGCCGACTACCTCGTCATCGTCTTCGTAAAGACAAAAAACGTGAAAAGGTAATGATTAACCTGGCTGCTCTGACTGTTGATGCTTTGTCTGCTTAATAGACGTCTATTTTCGCAATAAGACGCTGAGTTCGATTTTGCGATAAGTTCGGAGTTGAAAACCATGTTTGATTACCAAGTTTCCAAACATCCACATTTTGATGAAGCCTGTCGTGCATTCGCACTGCGCCACAATCTGGTGCAACTGGCAGAACGTGCGGGCATGAATGTGCAGATTCTGCGGAACAAGCTGAACCCAGCTCAACCTCATTTATTAACCGCACCAGAAATCTGGCTGCTTACCGATCTGACTGAAGATTCAACGTTGGTAGATGGTTTTCTGGCACAGATTCACTGCCTGCCATGCGTACCAATTAATGAGGTGGCAAAAGAGAAACTGCCACATTACGTCATGAGTGCAACCGCAGAGATCGGGCGTGTTGCTGCAGGTGCGGTATCTGGCGATGTAAAAACCAGTGCAGGTCGTCGTGATGCTATCAGCAGCATTAACTCTGTAACACGACTGATGGCGTTGGCTGCTGTTTCATTGCAGGCCCGTTTACAGGCTAACCCTGCGATGGCGAGTGCAGTTGATACCGTGACTGGCCTCGGTGCTTCATTCGGTTTGCTGTGAGGTGCTTATGCTGACGAAAGAACCATCATTTGCATCGCTGCTGGTAAAACAAAGCCCGGCAATGCACTACGGTCACGGCTGGATCACGGGTGAGGATGGAAAACGCTGGCATCCATGTCATTCACAAGATGAATTGCTGTCTGAATTGACCACGAGGAAACGGAGAAAGTCCAAATGTATGCGGCAGAAAGTGAAGTGGTTTATCAGTTTCGTTACAGAGGGGAGAGTTATTCAGTACCTGAAGATGATTTGCTCTGTTGCTATCCGTCATTGTCGGGCGATGGCAGTTACTTTTTCGCGTTAAAGGATGGGACGTTTTTACGGGGAGAGCAGGTTAAAGAGACGATACGAAAAAATGTATCTCCTCTTGAGCGTTACCGTAAGAACAAAGAACGATAGCTGCGTTTGGGGGATATGAAGTATGGCAATTAATGGCGCTGCAGCAACTGTTCCATTAAGCCCCGGTGAACGCCTGAATGGACTTAATCACATTGCGGAGTTAAGGGCGAAAGTTTTTGGCCTGAATATTGAGTCAGAGCTTGAGCGGTTTATTAAAGATATGCGTGATCCACGGGATATCAATAATGAACAAAATAAACGGGCACTGGCTGCCATATTCTTTATGGCAAAAATTCCAGCTGAACGTCATAGCATCAGCATTAATGAGCTGACCACTGACGAAAAGCGGGAGCTGATTAAAGCAATGAATCATTTTCGTGCAGTGGTGAGCTTATTTCCCAGACGGCTAACCATGCCGAATTAACCAACTAATGAAATTAATGGCGTAAACCCGCCGGGCATCCCTTTATCTAAATTCAGGAGAATTGATTATGCGTAATATTGAAACCCTCACGACTAAAACCGGACCGGATGACGCAGGGCTTAATATTTTACTGACAGAGGCTCGTCTGGAAGAACGCCGGGCAAGGGCTGAAGCAATGGCAGCTCGCCTTGATAGCCTGGCGTGTCATATCTCATCCCGTCAGCTAAACCACGTGGAAGCGGCAGAACTGCTGCGTGTGACTGCTGAAGCAATCCAGAACGAAGCGCAGGAGATCCACTAATGGCTGATGCAATGGATCTCGTACAGCAGCGCGTTGAAGAAGAACGCCAGCGCCATATCCGTGCTGCCCGTGCCAAAACGCCGGGCGTGTCCCGCGTGCTTTGCGTTGAGTGTGAAGCGCCAATTCCGCCAGCACGCCGCCGTGCCATTCCGGGTGTGCAGCTTTGCATTACCTGTCAGGAAATCGCAGAGCTGAAAGGCAAACATTACAACGGGGGTGCTGTATGAGCACCATCCTGAAATGGGCGGGAAATAAAACCGCCGTAATGTCCGAACTGAAAAAACACCTTCCTGCTGGCCCGCGACTGGTTGAACCTTTCGCGGGTTCCTGTGCTGTGATGATGGAGACGGATTACCCCAGCTATCTTGTTGCGGATATTAATCCTGATTTAATCAACCTCTATAAAAAGGTTGCTGCTGATTGCGAGGCGTTTATATCTCGTGCCAGAGCTTTATTTGAGGAAGCAAACAGGGAGTTGGCTTATTACAACATAAGGCAGGAGTTTAATTACTCCACTGAAATTACTGATTTCATGAAAGCGGTATATTTCCTGTATCTCAATCGTCATGGTTACCGTGGGTTATGTCGTTATAACAAGAGCGGGCATTTCAACATTCCATACGGTAATTATAAAAATCCGTATTTCCCTGAAAAAGAAATTCGCGCATTTGCAGAGAAAGCCCAGCAAGCAACGTTTATCTGCGCCAGCTTTGATGAAACGCTGGCGATGCTGCAGGTGGGGGATGTGGTGTATTGCGATCCGCCTTATGACGGTACGTTTTCCGGCTATCACACTAACGGCTTCACTGAAGATGACCAGTATCACCTGGCATCTGTTCTTGAATATCGATCATCAGAAGGTCATCCAGTCATTGTTTCTAACAGTGACACATCCCTGATCCGTTCGCTGTATCGAAATTTCACTCACCACTACATCAAGGCAAAACGCAGCATCGGCGTGTCGGCTGGCGAGAGTAAATCTGCAACAGAAATCATCGCTGTTTCTGGGGCGCGCTGCTGGGTGGGATTTGATCCTTCGCGTGGCGTGGATAGTTCTGCCGTGTACGGAGTGCGTGCATGAGCCATGCTGATATGAACAACTGCAGCGGCTTTAACGAGGCCGCCGCAGCATTCTCATGGAACAGCCCGAAAAAGGCTATTAACCCTTATCTGGACCCGGCGGAAGTTGCGCCGGTTTCTGCGCTTTCAAACCTGATCACTCTGTACGCTGCCGATAACGAGCAGGAACAACTGCGCCGCGAGGCACTGAGTGATCAGGTTTGGGAGCGTTATTTCTTTAATGAATCCCGTGATCCTGTCCAGCGCGAAATGGAGCAGGATAAGTTCATTAGCCGGGCAAAGTTGGCGCATGAGCAGCAGCGTTTTAACCCGGACATGGTCATTCTGGCAGACGTTAACGCCCAGCCTTCCCATATCAGCAGGCCGCTGATGCAACGTATTGAATACTTCAGCAGCCTTGGTAGGCCAAAGGCTTATTCCCGCTATTTACGTGAGACGATTAAGCCATGTCTGGAACGGCTGGAGCATGTACGCGACAGTCAGCTATCCACTTCTTTTCGCTTTATGGCAAGCCATGAAGGGCTGGACGGCCTGCTGATTCTGCCTGAAATGAGTCAGGATCAGGTGAAACGCCTGTCCACCCTTGTTGCTGCGCATATGAGCATGTGCCTTGATGCAGCTTGTGGCGATTTGTATGCCACCGATGACGTTAAGCCAGAAGAAATCCGCAAGACATGGGAAAAGGTGGCAGCAGAAACCCTGCGACTGGATGTCATACCGCCTGCGTTTGAGCAACTCCGCCGGAAAAGAAACCGCCGTAAACCCGTGCCCTATGAACTCATTCCGGGTTCGCTGGCGCGTATGTTGTGCGCCGATTGGTGGTACCGGAAATTATGGAAGATGCGTTGCGAATGGCGGGAAGAGCAGTTGCGTGCTGTTTGCCTGGTCAGCAAAAAAGCATCTCCCTATGTCAGCTATGAAGCCATGATGCATAAACGTGAGCAGCGCCGTAAGTCGCTGGAGTTTTTCCGTTCTCATGAACTGGTGAACGAAGACGGCGACACGCTGGACATGGAGGATGTGGTAAACGCCAGCAGCAGCAACCCTGCGCATCGCCGCAATGAGATGATGGCCTGTGTTAAAGGTCTGGAGCTTATCGCGGAAATGCGCGGTGACTGCGCCGTTTTCTACACCATCACCTGTCCGTCACGTTTCCATTCCACGCTAAATAACGGCAGGCCCAACCCGACCTGGACAAATACGACGGTAAGACAAAGCAGTGATTATCTGGTCGGCATGTTTGCTGCATTTCGGAAGGCGATGCACAAAGCCGGATTGCGCTGGTATGGCGTGCGGGTGGCTGAGCCGCATCATGACGGTACAGTTCACTGGCACCTGTTGTGTTTTATGCGCAAAAAAGATCGCCGCACCATTACTGCTTTGTTGCGTAAGTTTGCCATTCGTGAAGACCGCGAGGAGCTGGGTAATAACACGGGACCACGCTTTAAGTCTGAGCTGATAAACCCGCGCAAAGGTACGCCAACAAGCTACATCGCGAAATACATCAGTAAGAACATTGACGGGCGTGGTCTGGCTGGCGAGATCAGCAAGGAAACGGGTAAATCCCTGCGTGATAACGCTGAATACGTTAATGCCTGGGCGTCTCTGCATCGTGTTCAGCAATTCCGCTTCTTTGGCATTCCGGGGCGTCAGGCTTACCGTGAACTGCGATTGCTGGCTGGTCAGGCGGCAAGGCAACAGGGGGACAAAAAAGCAGGTGCGCCGGTACTGGATAACCCGCGCCTTGATGCAATCCTGGCTGCTGCTGATGCTGGTTGTTTTGCCACCTACATCATGAAGCAGGGCGGCGTACTGGTTCCCCGCAAATATCACCTCATCAGAACTGCTTATGAAATCAACGAAGAACCGACCGCATATGGCGATCACGGTATTCGTATTTATGGCATCTGGTCACCCATTGCAGAGGGCAAGATCTGCACTCATGCGGTGAAGTGGAAAATGGTTCGTAAGGCCGTTGACGTTCAGGAGGCGGCAGCCGACCAGGGCGCTTGCGCCCCTTGGACTCGTGGCAATAACTGTCCCCTTGCTGAAAATTTGAACCAACAAGGGAAAGACAAATCAGCTGATGGGGATACCAGGACGGACATTACCTGCATGGATGACAAGGAGTTGCACGATTACCTGCACAGTATGAGCAAAAAAGAGCGCCGGGAACTGGCTGCAAGGTTACGCCTGGTGAAACCGAAACGGCGTAAAGACTACAAACAGCGAATTACAGACCATCAGCGACAGCAGCTCGTCTATGAACTGAAGTCCAGAGGATTTAATGGCAGCGAGAAAGAGGTCGATTTACTCCTTCGCGGCGGCAGTATTCCGTCAGGAGCAGGCCTGCGTATCTTCTATCGGAACCAGCGTTTGCAGGAAGATGATAAGTGGCGAAACCTGTATTAATTACGCGGGTTAACAATTCGTGCTCTTAATAATACCAGGCATATCAGGCTGATGAACGTAAAAAAACGTTTTACATCAGTAAGATTATTATATGCTGTAAATATAAACAGTGGTTATGTATACAGTATTGCTTGTGGTGTCATAGGAGGAAAGATGCAGGACTATTTTTTGGAGTCTTTGAAGCTCCAGCGCATTGATTTTTTTCTTAAGCTTGTAGCGGCTAGTGAGTGTAGTGATGAAGAGAAGGGGCTGGCTTTGCAGTGGGTTTCTGAACTGACAGATGAACTCATGGCAAAAATCAGAACCCACGAATACAACCGCTCAATGGATGTCATCAGCTGAGGTGACTTTTATGCGCATTGAAATAATGATCGATAAAGAGCAGAAGATTAGCCAGTCTACCCTAGACGCCCTTGAATCCGAGCTTTACCGCAATCTGCGCCCCCTATATCCAAAAACGGTAATTCGCATCCGCAAAGGTAGCTCTAACGGTGTGGAACTGACCGGACTGCAACTGGACGAAGAAAGAAAACAAGTGATGAAAATTATGCAGAAGGTGTGGGAAGACGACAGCTGGCTGCATTAAGAAACCTTGCCCCCAAGAGAATTTATTCTGATGGGGGCTAGTTTGGGCAACGAGTGAAACGAGGCGTAAGGTGGGCGGCCATTTTGATAAGTGATTGTACGCTTTGTGTTGTGAGTTCAACGGGTCGATGCAACGCTATCCTTAATCAAGGGGACGTTGCTCATACCCATCGATGCAATGAAAATCCATACTCATGGGGAAGACCAGAATGTCCCTGCCTTTTTCATTTTGTTCAGCACATGCACTATGGCCATTGCCTTCCCAAGCTAGCTATCGTAATCACTCAGCGTCAGTAAACTACTGAAAAATTGTTTTACCTTGTATATCAATAATGCCAAATCATACCCAAAAAATCGAAAATAATTAGATCGACAGGCAGAAGGCAATGTGAATAATCTTAAAAACCTTGACTGCCAGTGAGGTTTGGTTCTATAAATAGACTTACGAATTTGAAAGGATGAGTTGAAATGAGCGAAAGGAAAAGAATTGAAGATCAGTATCTTCTCTATCATTTAACATGTATGGATAATCTACCTAGTATTTTAGACACAGGATTAAGATCTCGTGCATCAGTAAAAGGTGAGTTTGTTGATGTGGCCGACGGTGAAATAATAACAGGTCGCGAAGCATTAAATTTGCAAACAATGGTTCCTTTTCATTTCTTTACTAAGAATCCATTTGATGGAAGAGTCCTGAAAGATCATAAGGAAAAATCATTTTGTATTATTTCGGTTTGTCGGGCATTTGCCAAAGAAAATGGTTGGAAAGTTATCCCTAAACATCCATTATCCACCAGTTCTGTTATAGACCTCTTAGATTATGAACAAGGAATGGCCCAAATTGACTGGGAGCTTATGAATATAAGGGATTATAAAAATGCAGAATGCAAATCTGTATGTATGGCTGAGTGTTTATCAAGTGTAACGGTCGAGCCGAAAAATTTCCATTGCATCTTTGTCAAAAATGATAACGAAAAAAAATATGTTGAAGGGTTGATAAAACAACAAGGATTAAGTATATTGATAACGATCAACACTTATATGTTCTAATTCTATGATTAAGTATGCAAGCGGAAATCTTCTAAACTCTACATCGCAAGCTCTTGTGAATGCTGTAAACTGCCAAGGAGTCATGGGAAAGGGTATTGCTTTGGCTTTTAAAGAAACTTTTCCCTATAATTTCGAAGTTTATAAGAGAGCATGCGCCACTGGTACAATGAAAATTGGACAGGTTTTAATTGTAGAGGAAAAGGGAAAAATAATCGTAAACTTTCCCACTAAAGATAGTTGGAGAAAAAAATCAACATATGATTTTATCTCGCAAGGCCTTGAATCTTTAGCAAAAATTATAGACGAAAAAAAAATTACATCAATATCAATACCACCTTTAGGCTGTGGTAATGGGGGCCTCGATTGGAATAAGGTTGAGGCTCTTATTTTAAAAACTTTTCAAAATTTAGATAATGTTGATGTGGTAATTTATCCGCCTGCAACTAACAATCAGCTTTCAAAAAATAAAAATGTTATTAATGCTAAGCATCTTTTGGTTCACTACGCCTATGGAAAATTAAAAGTTAAGCAAAAATATTCCCTTTATACAGTTTTTTATATTTGCGAATGTATTGAGAAAGCAAATCTTTTTTTATTCGATTTTAAACATGGTCGGCCATACTCTTCTGAGTTAGAAAATATTATGAAGGATATAGCAAACCTTAAAGTTGAGTTGCAAGGAGATTTTGATGCTTTTATTGAAGATTATATTAATACTCATCAATCCAAAGAGTTACAAACCGAGTTTGGTAAACTAATCTCAACTTTAAATCCAAGTATAAGTTTTCTCAATGCTCTTAAAAATAAGATTGATTATACAGATAGCGTACATGTGATCACGAGAATTGCTAAAGAAAAAGATCATGGCTTGCATATTGACAATTTCAAAGAATATGAAAATATTGTGCAGCATTTAATTAAAAATGGATTGGTAATCGAAGATATTTTTAACGAACTAAAAATAAAGGGAAGTTAGTAGCGCTATTTTCAATTTTTTTGCTGAAATTGCGCATGCACACTCTTACGCATTATAGATGCGGCGTTAATCCCGCCAGGAGTGTTGTTTAATAAATTGAACTATTTCTGCATTGAAGGATCAACTTACGCATTCGCTGACAACGCAGGCACTCTCCTGGCTAAGCAGAAATTCAGAGTAACCAACTGGCACTTTTACAACAATTTTCTTATCAGTTGCGGCTCCATGACTTTCTGGTGGGATAACAAAGCAATTAAGGCGTGGTATTGTAAGTATCCCGCATAATCATGCTAGTAACATTTGTCCCCCATGTAACCTAATTAAGGCAACTTCCGCTCTTCGCTCACAGTGAACCTCCATGTTTGTAAACCCGTATATTTCGTTTTTCAAGTGGTCATTCAGATACGGATTTTCACTTCTCTTGGCTGTGCATGTCTATGCCGCATGAATCCGCATGATCGTTTGAGGATCGTTTTTGCTGAGGCCCCCCAGAACTGGCGGGCTTTTGCTTATGTCATGCAGGTGCATGAAAACCACTGCATAAAGCGGGCAGGCGTGGCGGGGATACGAGCGCGCGCTAACTCATAAATCTTAGATTATTAGTGGATTTATCTCATTGAAATGTGCACTATTCCCAGCATTGAGTTGTACCAGATGTCTTTATGGAGGGACTGTGGCTTTTGTAACTGATATTCGGCTTGAAGATAATGCTATTGCTGCACCTGCGACAGCACAGGTTATGGCTCAGAGGCTAGGATCTGTATTACGTAAGAGATATGAAGAATTCATCCATAAAAGAGAGTGTGCACCAGGCCAAGCAGACTATGATGTAAAAATGGCTAGCAGGGCTTTAGCTGCATTCACTATGTATCAGTTAGGATGTGTGGATGATAAGTATGCAGGGGAGTCTGTATGTGATAGTAGTGAAGATGGTGGTATAGATGGAATAGCAATCAACCATAACGAAAAAATCGTTGTTGTTGTTCAATCAAAATTTCACCAATCGGGAAACGGCACTTGGACAAGAGCCGATTTTATGTGTTTTAAGGATGCTTGTGAGAAGCTACAAAGTGAAAGATACGAATTATTTGATTCCATATTGCAAAATAAAAGCGGGGAAATAAGTGCGGCTTTAAGTAGTTTTGAATACAAGTTCATCTTTGCGATGGCGCATACAGGTAAAAAAGGTGCTGCAGAGGAAATATTAAATGATATGCGGGAATGGCAATATCAATTAAACGCTGCAGCTTTTACACCTGAGGATGAGCCTAAAGAGAACTGGGGATTTCAGGTTCATTTAATATCCTCTGAAGATATGATGCATTGGTTACAGAATGGCTCTCGAAATCAAATTGATCTTAACAGGGTTGAAATTGAGCGTTTTGGATTTTTGAATGAACCATATCAAGCTTTTTACGGGGCTATTAGTGGTGATCAAGTTGCAGAATGGTGGGAAGAGCATGGTGCTCGATTATTTACAAAAAACATAAGGAATATGCTTGGTAAAACAGAAGTGAATGAGGAAATAAAAAAGACAGCTATAGATAATCCTGATATGTTTTGGTTTTATAATAATGGGATTACTGTACTGGTTAAGGAGGTTGTTCCTCATAGACGAAACGCAGCTCCTAATATAGAGAGAGGGATTTTTGATTTTCGTGATGTAAGTGTCATTAATGGTGCACAAACAGTCAGTAGTATTGGCGCATGTAAAGATGCGCTTGGTGAAAACATATATAGACTCAAAGTGCCAGCTAGATTCATTGTTATAGATGATGATACTGATAATTTAACTGCAAATGCGATTACAAAAGCTAACAATTTCCAAAATAGAGTATTGGGAAGAGATTTTGCGTCGCAGCAGGCAGATCAACATAGATTGGCAAGGGAGTTAGTGCTTGAAGGATATCAATATCAGTTACTAAGAACAGATGAAGATCATTCACAGACAAATACGAAAGTCATTGACTTGGATGAGGCGCTCAATGCACTCGCATGTTTAAGTAAAAATAATACGGTTGTATCGACACTAAAATCAAATCGCGGTAGGTTTTTTGAAAATTTTGAAGGCTCTCTATATAAAACTATTTTCAATCCAAGATTAAGTGGTTTAAAACTTATCAATACTGTTCTACATTTTAGAGTTATAGATAAGTTGATCGGTAAAACATTACTATCAGTAGATAAAACTACCCATAGTCGCAAGCATTTAATTATTACGCATGGTAATAGATACTATGCGTCTGTGCTATTGAGCAACGTTTCTGGGATACATAATAGCTCAGAAATTCTTGTTCCAGATGAAAAAAATCTTTCCGAAGAATTAAGTGCATTAATTCAACGTGCTGAAGAGTACATTGAAGATAATTACCCGAATGCCTATCCGGCAAGATTTTTTGCAAATCCAACGAAAATACAAGAGTTATACGATAATGTTTAAACTAAAGGGAGGTTGCCTCCCTTTTTTTAATTAGAAATGGTATTCTTGGAATTCAATAACACCTTCTTTTATGAAATTGTTTATTTCTTGTAATCTTTTTTGCAATGGCAATAATTCATTACGTACAAATACTTTACTCGCCTTCTCTACATCTCCAAAGCCCCCAACATTATTAGGCATTATCCCCATCATTTGCGGCGGCACACGGTGTGCCGCCATCATGTCGTCCCGGCTCACGTTCTTGATATTTAGAAACTCATCCTTCGCCGCGACTTCTGACAACGGGATAATCTGAAGCCCGTCCTTTTTGCCGTTAGGAGAGTACATAAACAGGTTGCGGAAGTTGCCTGGCCCTTTGGCGCTTTTCATTGCGTTGCGGAGGTTGTTCACATCTTCTTGGTTCTGCGCGGCATCGGTCATGTACATGATGAAGCCTGCATGACTACCGTTAATGTAATACTTGCGGCGGAACAGCGTGGCGGACTCGTTGAGCAGGGCCGACGGAATGGCAGAAAGATAACCGGGCAGGCCGTAGACCTCCTGGTTGATGTCCGGTTATCGGCTTTGTTGCGCCCACGGTTGAATAGCGCACCGGACCAGAACGGATAAGCACTGTGTGTCAGGCTGGATGGCGTGGAAAAATAGGTTTGTCGCCATTTCTTGTGAATAGCCATACCGGAAGCCACTTTGCGCAGCTCCTGGAATTTCGGTATCCAGAAATATTCATCCAGATACAGGTTGCCGTGATAACTCTGGGCAGTGCGGGCATTGGTGCCGAGGAAGTAAAGCGTGGCCCCGTTAGGAAGCACCATCGGATCGCCTTTCAACTCCACCTCCACTTCTTTGGCGAAGTCGATGATGTACTGCTTAAAGACGTGGGCCTGTGCCTTGCTGGCGGAAAGGAAAATCTGGTTACGTCCGGTCAGCAGGGCGTCAATCAGGGCTTCACGGGCAAAGTAAAAGGTCGCGCCGATCTGGCGTGACTTCAGCAGGTTGCGGATGCGGTTGGTTTTTCCGGCTTCCCACCAGTGGCGCTGGTAGTTGAACATGGAGGAATGGAAGATTTCTTCCAGCTTCTCAATCTGCTCATCGGTGAAAACATTCTTTTCCGGCTGACGGCGTGGGCCTTTGTTGCGGTTGGCGACGTTAGGGTTTAAGTCGGATTCGTTGCCGCCATTGTTAAACTTGCCGATCCGCGCGTGGCGCTCAGACTGGCGCGCCAGCAGGTCAATCTCTTTGAAATCTTTCCCTTCTTTGTGCTCCTTCATGATGAGCTGGCAGTAGCGTGCGGCGGTGGTGAGCTGCATCTGATCCAGCGGCCCATAGTCACCCCACTTGTCGCGTTTTTTCCAGCTGTGAACGGTTGCAACTTTCTCGCCCAGCATTTCAGCAATGCGGGCTACGCGGTATCCCTGAAAGTACAGCAGCATGGCCTGCCGACGGGGATCGAGATCTGCGGGTGTCAGTGTGGTGTTCATGGCACAAACCTACAGCCTTGAATGAAGGCTTTCCCCGCCTGCGGTTTGTGTGGTTGTCGGTACAAATACCGCGCATTGTTTCACTGCCCCCATCACCGCAACCATAAGGCTCCAGTAAGTTTTTTCTAACGGAGCACGGCTCATGACAGTGAAAGCAAAGCGTTTTCGCATCGGGGTGGAAGGTGCCACCACCGACGGACGCGAAATCCAGCGAGAATGGCTGGAACAGATGGCAGCCAGCTACAACCCGGCGGTGTATACCGCGCTGATTAACCTTGAGCACATCAAGTCTTATCTGCCGGACAGCACCTTTAACCGCTACGGCAAGGTGACGGCGCTGTTTGCTGAAGAAATCACGGAAGGTCCGCTGGCAGGCAAGATGGCGCTGTATGCCGACGTTGAGCCAACGGAGTCCCTGGTGGAACTGGTGAAAAAAGGCCAGAAATTATTCACCTCTATGGAAGTCAGCCCGAAGTTCGCTGATACGGGCAAAGCCTACCTGGTCGGCCTGGCTGCCACTGATGACCCTGCCAGTCTGGGCACTGAAATGCTGACATTCAGCGCCAGTGCAGCCCATAACCCACTGGCAAACCGCAAGCAGAATCCCGCCAATCTCTTTACCGCCGCAGAGGAAACAGTGATCGAACTGGAAGAAATCCAGGAGGACAAGCCGTCCCTGTTTGCCCGTGTCACGGCGCTGTTTACCAAAAAAGAGCAGTCCGACGATGCCCGGTTCTCTGATGTGCATAAGGCCGTGGAGCTGGTCGCCACTGAGCAGCAAAACCTGAGTGCGCGCACCGAAAAATCCCTGTCTGAACAGGAAGAACGCCTGTCTGAGCTGGAGACAGCCCTGCAGGCACAGCTGTCTGGACAGACGGCATTGGTAATACATCTGGTGTCATTCCAGGCAAAACCATTACGGAACGACAGGCAGCGGAAGGGCTGATCTCCAACGTGCTGCGTGTGGAGCGGGCGCTGGAAAGGTGTGTGAAGCAACAGCCGCCGCAGAAAGTGTATGACGCGGTGGTGTCATTTGCCTTCAACGTGGGGACAGGCAATGCCTGCAGCTCCACGCTGGTGAAATTGCTCAATCAGCGGCGCTGGGCGGATGCGTGCCGACAGTTGCCGCGCTGGGTTTATGTGAAAGGTGTTTTTAATCAGGGGCTGGATAACCGCCGTGCGCGGGAGATGGCCTGGTGCCTTAAAGGAGCTGGACTATGACACGTGTGCTGGCGGTAGTGGCGGCGCTGGCACTCGTTGCGCTGGGCTGGCAGTCGTGGCGGCTTAACAGCGCCAGCCACACCATCGAAACGCAGCGCGCGGCGCTGAAAAGTAAAGCGCACGAACTAACGAAGAAAAATAGCCAGCTGATCAGTCTGTCCATTCTGGCTGAAACCAACAATCGGGAGCAGGCGCGGCTCTACGCCGAAGCAGAACAGACCAGTGCACTGCTGAGACAACGACAACGCCGGATTGAGGAACTGAAACGTGAGAACGAGGATTTACGCCGCTGGGCTGATACTCCTTTGCCTGCTGACATTATCCGGCTGCGGAAACGTCCGGCATTCACCGGAGGTGCAGCTTACCGTCAGTGGTTGTCCGCGAGTGACGCCGTGTCGGCTGGATCAGGCAACGCCGCGCACTAACGGTGATCTGAACGCGTTGCTGGATGAAACGGAGGCCGCCTGGGCGGTCTGTGCAGACAAAGTGGACATGATTATTGCGTGTCAGGAGCGAAACAGTGAACAAACCACAATCCCTGCGCCACGCCCTCAATAAAGCGGTGCCTTATGTCCGTAATAACCCGGACAAACTGCATCTGTTTGTGGATAACGGTTCGCTGGTTGCCACGGGGGCCAGCTCCATGTCATGGGAGTACCGCTACACCCTGAACGTGGTGATAGAGGATTTCAGTGGTGACCAGAATCTGTTGATGGCCCCGGTTTTGCTGTGGCTGCGTGATAACCAGCCCGATGCCATCAATAATCCCGCTTTACGGGAAAAGTTATTCACCTTTGAGGTGGATATTCTGCGCAACGATGTCTGTGATATCAGCCTTAACCTGCAACTGACGGAGCGTGTGCTGGTCAGCACTGACGGCAGTGTGTCGAGCGTTGAAGCTATAGCGGAACCTGATGAACCTGAAGAAATGTGGACGGTGAAACGTGGCTGAACTGCAGAAAGTGGACGACTGGCTGAGTGCCTTGCTGGCGAATCTGGAGCCAGCCGCCAGAAGCCGCATGATGCGCCAGCTGGCGCAGGAACTGCGCCGGGCACAGCAGCAGAACATCAGGATGCAACGCAATCCTGATGGCAGCAGCTATGAACCGAGGCGAGTAACAGCACGCAGTAAAAAAGGCCGCATCAAACGGCAGATGTTTACAAAACTTCGCACCAAAAAATACCTGAAAATCGCCGCCAGCACGGATTCTGCCAGCGTGCATTTTGAAGGTAAGGTGCAGCGTATTGCCCGCGTTCACCATTACGGACTTCGTGACCGAGTCAGCAAGAAGGGGCCTGAAGTAAATTATACTCAACGCCAACTACTAGGGGTCAACGAAAGCTCTCAGTTATTAGTTCGAGATGCATTGTTGCGTTTATTAACTTTTTAAATATCATCATTTAATTTCTATTCATTATTTTTTAGTTTTTTGGATAAAAAGAATAGTCCAGCGATACATATGATCAATAGCACTACAGAAATAGAATTGTGAACTGTCCATTTGTCTGGGTCTATTACTGAAAGCATGAGTAGTATTACTGAAGCTATACCGAGCATTATAGGTTCTACTGCTTCATCAGGTCCTTTTGTTATAAGCATAAATGCAAGTTGAAAACCACATGATACTGCGAGTGCTTTAGCAACATAACTTAGGGTTTTGATTTGTCGTATGTGGGCGAAGAATGGCTGTGATGATATATCGATTGGCCAGAATGTATCCGCTAGTTCAACTGTACCCTTGAATAAAAGGAACCCTGTTAAGCCGATAAATATAAGACGTTGACAAAAAAATTGAATTCTATCTGCAGATTTTTCAGTTTCGGTTTTTTTTTCGTCTTCAGGAGTTTTGAGTTCTTCCACCTTATATTTGAAAATATTCTTAATGTCTTTTTTAAACTGATTGCTTCTAAAGAACGCAATTGCAATGGCTGCGATTAATAAGGATGTTATTACGGATGTAGGCGTCATAACGAGCTAATTTGTGTGGTCGATTGTACATGCTGTTCAGATTACATCAGAATTTTAGTCATGACATCATTTTCTATATGAATAGACAACTAACCGAGATCATGCGCCTTATCACCAACCTGATCCGCACTGGTGATAAGCGATGCCAAACCATGTAGCCGTCACATGATCGGCATGTCCATCAATCTGCAGACCAGCGGCCCGCATTGGGTGGGAGCCGCCAGCTATCTTGGTGAAGAAATCACGATCTATCCGTATATCAACGAAACAATTATTTCCGGCGGCACCGCGCATGAAGGCGGGGCGGTCCATGTTATTGACACAATGAGAGTGAATCCATGAGCACAAAATTTTATACCCTGCTGACGGATATTGGCGCGGCGAAACTTGCCAGCGCCGCCGCGCTCGGTGTGCCTTTAAAAATTACCCATATGGCGGTCGGCGATGGCGGCGGAACATTGCCAACGCCGGACGCAAAGCAGACGGCACTGGTAAATGAGAAACGCCGGGCTGCGCTGAATATGCTCTATATCGACCCGCAGAACAGCAGCCAGATTATTGCCGAACAGGTGATCCCTGAAAACGAGGGAGGTTGGTGGATACGTGAAGTGGGCCTGTTTGATGAGTCCGGGGCATTGATTGCCGTGGGCAACTGCCCGGAAAGCTATAAGCCGCAACTGGCTGAAGGCAGCGGGCGCACCCAGACCGTGCGCATGGTGCTGATTACCAGCAGCACGGAAAATATCACCCTGAAAATCGATCCTGCTGTAGTGCTGGCAACCCGCAAGTATGTGGATGACAAGGTACTGGAGCTGAAGGTGTATGTGGATGACCTGATGGCAAAACACCTTGCCGCACAGGACCCACATTCACAGTATGCACCCAAAGAAAGTCCGACGTTTACCGGAACCCCCAAAGCGCCAACGCCAGCGGCGGGGAATAATACCACGCAGGTTGCGACCACTGCGTTTGTTCAGGCGGCACTGACGGCCCTTATTAATGGTGCGCCAGCCACGCTGGACACGCTGAAAGAAATAGCCGCAGCCATTAACAATGATCCGAATTTCAGTACCACCATTAACAATGTGCTGGCACTAAAAGCACCGTTGTCGAGTCCGGCACTCACCGGAACGCCAACAGCCCCCACGGCGGCGCAGTCGGTCAACAATACACAGATTGCCACTACAGCTTTTGTGAAATCGGCAATTGCAGCAATGGTGGGGTCTGCACCTGCGGCACTGGATACACTGAACGAACTGGCGGCGGCGCTGGGGAATGACCCGAACTTTGCCACGACAATGCTTAATGCGCTGGCAGGCAAACAACCGCTGGATAATACGCTGACTAATTTGAGTGGAAAGGATATAGAAGGAATTCTTACTTATCTTGGTTTAGGGCATTTGGGAAATGCGGCAGGTAGAAATGTTGGTAATGCTAATAGTTATGAAATCCCTGACATGAGCTATTTTCAGCTAACAGGAAAAGGAAGCGATAATTTGTTGGTTAAAGGTCCGAATGGTTTAATTATACAAATATTTCGAAGAAATCTTCCTAATAGTACAACTATTGGTATTCCACAACAGCTTCCTATTACATATCCAACGCCATTCCCTAACGGAGTATGGGGTGTGTTTGTCACAAAAATGACATATGCACAAGTCGTTACGTCGTGCGAAAGTATATATAATGATGGGTTTACTGCTGTAACTTGTTTGACATCAGGAACCAGCAGTGATTCAAAAGTTTCAGGCGCTGTATTTATTGCATTTGGATATTAAATATGAAAAGTTGTGATGATTATCAACATGATTCTTCTTATGATTTCATATGGGATAAGGTAAATGCCAGATTTATGGCGTATATATTAAAAAATGAATATGAAAGAAATGGAATGTGGCCTAAGGAAGGGGTGGATATTTCAAATGAGACTGCTTGTGAATTCATGAAACAACCTCCGGAAGGAAAAATTCTTGGGGCAGATGATAATGGTATGCCTGCATGGATTGATACGCCACCACTCACATATACAGAGTTAGTGGCTAAAGCAAAAACTGAAAAACAAGCACGTATAATAGAAGCTGTAAATTATATAAATAACAAACAATGGCAGGGGAAAGCATTGCTTGGGAGACTGAATGCTACTGAACTGGAAATGTATAACATATGGCTTGATTATATTGAAGCATTAGAGGCTATTGATCCATCAAAAGCCTCTGATACAGCCTTTCCGACTAAGCCATTTAACGATTCAGTCTGAGAATTGGATTAACAAACAACCGATCAATAATCAAGCTTAAACCAAGGCTGATAAAAAAAATGACTAAAGACAGGGATGTTGTTTTTAGTAAAATGTTGTCCACGATAAAAGGAATATTGAAATATTTCTCTAAGACTCTGAAAACACAAACATGAATTAAATAAATTCCGTATGTCAGAGGTGCTATTTTTTCAATGATTAAAATTATTTTTTTATTATTGATGTTTATTTTTGTAAATGCAATTACTATCAAGGAACACATTAACAACATATTAATCCCTGAGTCAAATGGGTATATGTTAAAGTTATATTTGTTAACGCTAAAATAAACAAACATCACATGTAGTAAAAATATAAAAGGGATGCTATATACAATATAATGTGTTTTAATGTCAACTCTTTTTAATAATCCGCCGACAACAAAATATAAAACCCATGTATCTATGCTCTGTAATGGGATTAAATGATGGTAGTATTGAGAGGATTGGCTTAGAGAGTATGAGTATAATGAATAATAAAAAATGAAAGCCAAAACTATAATCACCTTAAGGCTGTCGGCTTGTGGGATTTTATTGACTATGTATTGAATTGCTGGAGCGGTTAAATACAAACCGATAAAGGCATAAACAAACCAGAAATGCACAGAGAGTGAAATAGTGCTTTTAGATATTAATGAGAAATATTCAAGTAAATTCGATGACGTTCCATTATTCCAGCTAATAATATAGTAATGTGCTAATGAATATATTACAAAAGGGATAATAATGGCGGGGATTCTTTTTTTATAAAACAAAAGTGGAGTGCTATTTTGTCTGTTGAGTAGGTAGTATCCACTTAACATAAAGAATATTGGTAAACCAATGCGTACAATTGATTGTGCAAAAAGAGTTTGTATTTGTATACTTTCTGTTTGGTTACTGGTAACAGTATAAGCATAGTCGGGCGTGACATGAATTCCTATTACAAAAATACAACAAATAATACGTAACAGGTCTAAAGAAATATCTCTTTTCATATAGTATTCAATCTGATTTAAATGGATGACAGATGCGCAATAGTAAAATAGATTTGCGTATAATAATCAATACATATTGAGATATATTGATTATTTTATGAAAAGCCCTCATGGCGCTGTTGTGCCATTTCCCATACAATCCCCATCGCGTGCACCCTGCGCGTATCAACCAGAACATAGGCAGACCCCCTCTACAACCGGAGAGACTGCCTTATGGCTCAGGATTACCACCACGGAGTGCGCGTTGTTGAAGTCAACGAAGGCACCCGATCCATTACCACGGTGAGCACCGCCATCGTGGGCATGGTCTGCACGGGCGATGATGCCGATGCAAAAATGTTTCCTCTTAATAAACCCGTGCTGATCACTGATGTGCTGACTGCCAGCGGTAAAGCGGGTGAGTCCGGCACGCTGGCCCGTTCGCTGGATGCCATCGCTGACCAGGCAAAACCCGTGACCGTTGTTGTGCGTGTGCCGCAGGGTGAAACGGAAGAAGAAACCACAACCAATATCATTGGCGCAGTGACCGCCGAGGGTAAAAAAACAGGTATGAAAGCCCTGTTATCTGCCCAGTCACAGCTCGGCGTTAAACCGCGCATTCTCGGCGTGCCGGGTCACGATAACAAAGCCGTTGCGACTGAGCTGCTGAGTGTGGCGCAAAGCCTGCGCGGGTTTGCTTACCTGTCAGCGTATGGCTGCAAGACAGTGCAGGAGGCGATCACTTACCGTGAAAACTTCAGTCAGCGCGAAGGGATGCTGATCTGGCCTGACTTTACTGGCTGGGACACGGTGCTGAATGCCGAAGCAACGGCATATGCCACCGCCCGTGCGCTCGGTCTGCGCGCCAAAATTGATGAGCAGACCGGGTGGCACAAGAGCCTGTCCAACGTAGGCGTGAACGGTGTCACCGGAATTTCTGCTGATGTGTTCTGGGATCTGCAGGACCCGGCAACCGATGCGGGACTGCTTAAGTGCAGGCCGTGGAGCTTGTGGTGCGTGGACGTCACAAAGAAGTGGATTCCGGCGAGTGGAAGACGGGCGAAAGCAACACCACCAAAGTGACCAGTACCAACAGCTACGCGAAGCTGACCATCAATGGTGAGGTGCTCTACGAAGTGGACCTTATCAACATGGTGGAAATTGTGGACGGTGTCCGGGCGCGAAGTGCTGATTTTCGGGAAACGCTGAATACCCGCCGTGAAAAATCGTGGCACAAGACCACAGTTGGGGAAGTGGTGAAGGAAATAGCCGCGCGTCACAAGCTGAAGATGGCACTGGGTAAAGACCTGTCAGATAAACCCGTGGAACATATAGACCAGACTAATGAGAGTGACGGCAGTTTTCTGATGCGGCTGGCGCGCCAGTACGGTGCTATTGCGTCGGTGAAAAATGGCAATCTGTTATTCATTCGGCAGGGACAGGGTAAAAGCGCCAGCGGTAAACCACTGCCGGTGATCACTATCACACGTAAGGACGGCGACAGTCACCGCTTTACCCTGGCAGATCGCGGATCTTACACGGGCGTAATTGCCAGCTGGTTGCATACCCGCGAACCCGCGAAGAAAGAAAGCACCACGGTGAAGCGTAAGCGCAGGACCGCAAAGCAGAAGAAAGAGCCGGAAGCGAAGCAGGGCGATTACCTGGTGGGTACGGATGAAAACGTGCTGGTACTTAATCGTACTTATGCCAACCGGGGCAACGCTGAACGAGCGGCGAAAATGCAGTGGGAACGCCTGCAACGCGGCGTTGCGTCATTCTCGCTACAACTGGCGGAAGGGCGGGCAGATCTCTACACGGAAATGCCAGTGAAAGTCAGTGGCTTTAAACAGCCGATAGATGATGCGGAATGGACCATTACGACTCTGACACATACCGTCAGCCCGGATAATGGTTTTACGACCAGTCTGGAGCTTGAAGTGAGGATTGATGATTTCGAAATGGAATGATTCTTCGCAATGGAGAACTTTTAAGTTTGCAAAATGGGATAATGCGGTATCATTATTGTGAATTTAGCAAAAATGGGGAGAACTCGAAAAATGATGATTTGCCCACTGTGTGGAAGTGCCGCCCATACTCGCAGCAGTTTTCAGGTATCTTCATTGACCAAAGAGCGTTACAACCAGTGCCAGAACATTAACTGCAGCCATACTTTTGTTACTCATGAAACTTTTGTTCGTTCGATTGCAACGCCAAAAGAGTCAAATCCGGTTCAGCCGCATCCAATGAAATCAGGGCAGGTGGCGCTCTCTCTTTGACGCTGCCGCCATTTTGTCGCCATCGTTAAAAAACAGTTCTTCTAACATCATGATTTTAAACGGTATAAATTTCAGGCAACAAAAAACCCATCAACCTTGAACCGAAATGGCGGGGTTGATGGGCTCCACAAAATGGGGACATCAAAGAAAAGCAGTGGCACTAATTAAGA
>PPYF01158097.1_pt1 | contig 21704 bp, 18 predicted proteins | sample 1559871 | NCBI WGS metagenome assembly PPYF01 (sample SAMN08240021, study PRJNA423297) | Human gut metagenome, whole genome shotgun sequencing project.
CATGGAACCTGAACCAGAACCACTTTATACTGTTTTCTTCAAGGATCGAGAGGCCAACTACGTTAATAAATTAAATTCCCAATTCAATTCCTTGCAGTTCCTTCTGCATCTCCCGAAAGAATTCCGACGTATGCCACCCATCCATCGCCGCATGGGCAATCGTAAGCGTCAGCGGAAGTGTCAGTTTCCCGTTATCTTCTGTATATTTACCGAATGTAATGATCGGAAACAGCGGCACATGATCAGATGCTGTCGATGCCGCATATCCGATGTAATCCATCCATGGCACGCAGGAAATACAGTAAAAGTTCGCCGGCTGTCCGGCTTTTGCCTTGACGCCTCTGACCTTCTTTGCGGCTTCTATGTCCGCTTCTATTCTCTTATATAAAGTCGCAAAGTCATCATCGTATTCGCTCCAGCAGTCAGAAAATGTGTGATCTTCTTTGTGGAAGATCGTATAATTCGGGTGTACAACATCCCACACTCCCGGATTGCCTTCTTCGTCCGTCATCATCTTCATAAATGGCAAGCGGTTCACAACATTTGACGTACACCAGATAAAGGCTGCATAGAAATGCACCCCCAAGCGGTCACATTCTGCTCTTAATCTTGTTACATCCAGGCGTGCTGTCATACTGTAGTTTACTTTTAATTTTTCGGTATAATACTTGTAGTGATCCTGGCGCGGCCAGGTTGACTGGTCAATTTTTTTATATGATGGAAGACTCATAATGTCACCTCTTATTGTGTATTATTTCGAATTAATATAAAAACGTACAAATAAACAAATAAGTAAGTATATATTGCTTTATTATAAATTGATGATATAATTAGAATCGGGTGTTGCCATAAAACGGTAGGCGGTTAGTCCTTTTAACAGAGGGACTGTGATGACTGTAATCCACACCCTCTGATTACATAGCCCGTAAGGGACTCCAATGGAAAGGAGGGCTAAGCCATGAGCATTATAGATTTTATAGCAGTGGTGAGCTTCGGCTTAACCTGCTTCGGACTAGGATATACATTTGGCAAAGATAACAATCCACAAAAATAGCCGCCCACAGTCTGGTAAACTAGGCGACTATTTTTAATACATGAATTAATTATCAGGACTGACCGTCTATCGGCAGCACCCTTTTTCTATAACTATACTAACATCATCTTATGAATATGTCAATTTCTTATTATATCCCAGAATGATTCCCCATCTCCCCGGTAGGTACTTCCAAGAGCTTCCGCGATCGTCGCCGACATATCTGCAAACCCTTTTCTTGTATGCAGGTTTACTCCCGCTTTAATCTCTTTTCCATATATGAGGCAAGGCACATATTCCCTCGTATGATCTGTTCCGGTATATCCGGGATCACAGCCATGGTCTGCCGTGATCATCAGCATATCATCATCCCGCATATTCGCAAGGAACTCTCCCAGCTGTTTATCAAATTGCGTCAATGCTCCGGCATATCCTGCAATATCACGCCGGTGTCCATAGATCATATCCCCATCTACTAAGTTCACATAGCAAAGTCCGTCGAACTCTTTCTTCTGTATCTCGATCGTCTTTTCCATATTCTTTTCATTTCCCTGATTCGGGTAGGTATCCGTCACTCCCTGCCCTTCAAAGATATCATAGATCTTTCCGACACCGATCACATCTTTTCCTTCTGCTTTTAATGCATCCAACACCGTCTGTCTCGGCGGTGCAAGTGAAAAGTCATGCCGTCTGATCGTTCGTTCGTAATTTGGCCATGTTCCGATGAATGGTCTTGCGATCACTCTTCCGACTCCAAGATCTCCAGTCAGCATCTCTCTGGCAATCTTACAGTATTCATATAACTGCTCTACCGGAATTATCTCCTCGTGCGCTGCAATCTGGCATACACTGTCCGCAGATGTATACACGATCAATGCTCCTGTCTCTTCCTGCTCCCGGCCATAATCATGAATGACCTGTGTCCCCGAATACGGCAGATTACACAGAATCTTTCTTCCCGTCCTTTTTGAAAATTCCTCTATGAATACTTTCGGAAATCCGCCCGGGAATTTCGGAAGTGGATCCGGTGTTACGATACCCGCCATTTCCCAGTGTCCGGTCGTCGTATCCTTTCCACAGGATAATTCCTGCATTCTTGCAAAACTTCCGGTCGGCTTCTCTGTACTTTTTGCATATTCCATACCATCAATCTGGTAGATTCCTATCTTTTCCATATTCGGAATATGAAGTTTCCCGCTGTTATAGCAGCTCTTCCATGTATTACTTCCGACATCACCAAACTTATCTGCATCCGGAGCTTCCCCGATGCCGGCACTGTCCAATACGATCCAGAAAATACGTTTCATAGAATCAGTCCTTTCGGTCTTTTTCTTTTATTATAAGTCTATATAAGAAGACTGTGCAAGATACAGGAATCCATAATTTGTTATTCTCACTAATAAAATCGCGCCTTTAAATTATCCATTAGTAAGTAAATATATATTGTATTTTTCGTTGTTAATTGTTATAATCATATCACGGGTGCTACCAAAACGGTAGGCGGTTAGTCCTTCTGCAGAGGGACTGTGCCCCTCTGATTACATAGAAACCTGAAAAGGAATTCACTGGAAAGGAGGGCTAAGCCAATGAGTATTATGGATTTTTTAGCTATCATCAGTTTCGGCTTATCATGCTTCAGCATCGGATACACTACTGGTAAGGATAATCATAAGACACAAAAATAGCCGCCCACAGTCTGGTAAACTAAGCGACTATTTTTACTAAATTATTATCGGGCTAACCGTCTATCGGTAGCACTCTTTTTCTATAACTATACTAACATCATCTTATGAATATGTCAAAAGATTTTTCAACAATAAATCTACTCCACTACTGATTTTCTTACATTCACCTTCGTACGCTCTTCCCGGTCGAAGAATTTCTTAGTTTCGCTGATAACCACTTTTCGAAGTCCAAGTAATGCGATCAGATTCGGAATGATCATCAGCGCATTGGTAATATCCGCCATCAGCCAGATTGGTTCCAGTGTCAGGAACGGCGCTGTTGCAATTGCCAGAATATAAACGATCTTAAAAATCTTGATACTTCCTGTCTTTCCGGTGAGATACAGCACACATCTTTCTCCATAATAGTTCCATCCGAGGATCGTAGTAAATGAGAAAAAGATAATTCCTACTGCTACCAGATACATACCAATATTAAACGGAAGTCCGGCATTATATGCCTTTGTAACCAGAACACTTCCGCTTAAATCAGTTTTATCAAGCAGGCCGCTTGAGATTACAACCAGTCCTGTCATAGAACATGTCAGAATTGTGGTGAAAAATACACTTGTCATTGAAATCAACCCCTGCTTTACACAGGAATCTGTCTTTGCTGCTGCCGCCACGATTGGTGAACTTCCAAGCCCAGCCTCATTCGTGTATACACCTCTTGCCACACCGGTTCTCATAGCTGTCATGAAAGAGACCACAGCCGTTCCTGCTGCTCCGCCAAGTGCAGATTCCTTAGAAAATGCACAGGAAAATATCTCTGCAAATGCTCCCGGAATTGCGGAATGGTTCACAATCAGAATCACCATTGAACCACCAATGAAAGAAATTGCCATAAATGGAACAACAAACTGTGCAACTTTCGAGATTGCCTGAATTCCGCCAAGTGTTACAACTGCTGTTAATACAGTAACAATAATTCCAATAACAATGACCGGAATATGGAATGAATCATGCACCGACTCTGTAATCGCATTTACCTGTGGAAAGGTACCACATCCAAGAAGTGCTGTTACGACTCCGAAAAATGCAAAGATTTTTGCCAGCCATTTGAATTTATCTCCCATTCCATTTTCGATATAATACATCGGTCCTCCGGCGATTTCACCTTTTTCATCTTTTACACGGAATTTTACAGCCAGAAGTGCCTCAGCATATTTTGTTGTCATTCCAAGAAGCGCAGATACCCACATCCAGAACATCGCTCCAGGTCCACCGATACGAAGAGCTGTTGCCACACCTACGATACTTCCGGTTCCGATATCGGCAGCCAGTGTTGTACAAAGTGTTGCAAACGGAGATACATCGCCTGCCCCTTCTTCTTTTTCAAAAATACTTTTCAGTGCCCTTGGAAATTTACATATCTGTATTCCTCGTAATTTATATGTAAAATACAGACCAGTTCCCATCAGAAGCACCAATGTCGGCGGTCCCCAGACAAATGTCTGAATTGTTTCCAGTAACTTCATAAATGTTTCCATTTTTTTCCTCCCAGTTGTTAAATTCCTGTCAATAAATAGTCATTTTTTTGGCAACGGATGAATGCATCCGTTGCCGTTATGAAAAGTTTATCAGTTACATTTTTAGCTGTTATATTTTTCTTTATCCAGCTCTTTTTCTTTCGCATTTACGATTACGTTTACTGTGGCATCACCGATAACGTTCAGTGGCAGGAGTGCCATCTCTACCGGACGGTTGATTGCAACAACCAATGCGTAAGCGATCATACATGCATCAGATGTCCATCCAAGTCCTGAAAGGATCGTTACGATCAGTGTGGTACCTGCGATTGGAATAGCAGGACATCCCATAGCTGCACAGATTGATAAGAATGCGATCGTTGCGAGGTTGGCAGGTGTTACATCAATTCCTGCACTTGTTGCAATAAATGTTGCTGCGAACATATGCATAACGGTTGTTCCGTTCATATTGATCGTCATACCTGTCGGTAATACAAAGCTTGTAATCTCTTCGCTGCATCCAAGTTCATCAATACATGTCCTTGTATTGAGCGGCAGACATGCTGCTGATGAGTTTGTTGAAAATCCGAACACACCGACCTTCGCAATTTTCTTGATAAACTGAATTGGATTCATCTTTGTTGTTACCCAGATACCGATAGGATAAATTGTAACAACCAATACGAATAAGGTTACCATTGCAGCTACGATATAAGCAGCAGCCGGTGCAAGGTACTCTGTTCCGTAAATTGCAAATGTTCTTGAGATCAGGCAGAAAATTGCAATCGGACCAACTTTGTTAATTAAGAATGTAAGGTATAACTGAATGATTTCGTTGACACTTTCCAGCACTTTCTTCAGTGGATCAGCTTTTTCTCCCAGTGCATTCATGCAAAGTCCAATGATAATTGCTACTACTACAACTGCCAGAATACTGTTGTTGCTGCTAAATGCGGCAGCAATATTGGACGGTACTGCATTTACGATTGTTGCCAGTGGGTTAAATGCATCCAGTGTTGCTGCATCTGTAACTGCCTCACTTGGAAGTGTTACGTTGAAAAATCCTGCTGATTTTACCGCATATGCAACGATACCTGCTAAGAATGCACCACATACATAGAACAGAAAGAATCCGATCAGTGTACGTCCTGCAATTCTTCCAAGCTTTGTGGAACTTGAAATACTGCACATCGCAAGGCTGAGGGATACTAATACAAGTGGTACAATCGCAAGCTGTAATCCTCTCATAAATAACTGGCCTATAATGTAGAAAAGACCAATTGCACTAACACCATCTTCTGCTGTAATGTCCTGGAACAGGATCTTGTTGAGTATCGTCCATGCACCCTCATTACCAGAAGAGATCAACTGCTCTCTTAATAAAAGAAAAGCAATTCCCACCACCAAGCCGCCGACAAGAGCGATCATCATTTTCTTTACAACTGACATTGGCTGTTTTTTCGTTGTGTTACTCATTGTTGTTCTACTCCTTTTCCTTTTTGTTTGTTTTCATTAGAATTTACTAATTTTTTCTTTAAACCGCGCGTTTATTTATGAACTACATACAATGTAACATGGATGCGGTCGTAAGTAAAATTAATTATTTGTCTATAAAATATCAATATCTTTTATATTATCTATATTATCAAATATTAATATCGTTAATATTATACAGCAACATTATTCATTTCTCTTTTCACAACAACATTGATATAATAAAGACAACCAATAGATTCAAGCCAATAAGGAGGAAAAATTATGGCTACTAAATATGGGGAATTATTTTCAGATGAATATCAGAAAAGCTTAAAAGAACAGTTTTGTTATGCCGATACAGATCCGGATTATGGAGACCGGCTCTTCTTTGAGAACTCCGGCGGATCTCTCAGACTCAGAGCTGCTGTAGAAGCCAAAGCCGGACTGGAAGAATATCCAGACTGTCCGGAACGTGTACGTGGAAAAGGATATGATCTTTCTTATTATGTGAGTGAAGGAACAAAAGAAATCCTTGAAGTTGTGTTTGGTGCAAAGAGTGGTGCTCTTATCACTGAACTTTCTGCTTCCCAGACAATGTTCCATGCTGTCGGAACAATCATGGAAAATGTTAAATGGGGAAAAAATGCAGTTACATCTGCACTGGAACATCCGTCTGCTCATGATGCGGTAGAATACTACTGTAAGCAGACAGGAAGAGAATTCCGTGAAGTTCCTGCAAATCAGACAACCGGTGGTCTTGATCCTGATACGATTATGCAGTACGTAGACAAAGACACCGTTTTATTAAGCATCATGGCTGCTTCCAACATTTCCGGAAATATCATGGATATCAAGGAAATTGCAAGACGTGCCAAAGAGATCAATCCTGACATCTACATTGTAAGTGACGCAGTACAGCACGCACCACATGCCGTTATAGATGTTGAAGACTGGGGTGTAGATGTATCCAACTTCGCACCTTACAAATTCTTTGGTGTACGTGGATGTGGATACTGTTATGTATCTGACCGTGTTGCGAGCATGACGCACAGAAAACTCACATGTAAAGCTCCTGATGTATGGGCTCTCGGAACTCCTACACCTGGTAACTTCGCATCTATGATGGCAGTCATCGATTATGTATGCGATATTGCAAAACATTTCCTTGGAGACAAAGCTGAAGGAATGAGCAAACGTAAGCTCTATGTAGAAGGTATGAACAGAATCCATCTGCAGGAAAGAGGACTTCTCTACCGTATGCTGGAAGGAACAGAAGATGTTCCTGGTCTTCGTCATATTCCTGATGTTGAAGTATATGTAGACATGGAAGACCTTACATACAAAGATCTGATCATTGCTATGGGTATCAAGGGTATTGAATATGCAGACTGTGCTCAGAAATATATGGAACACGGCGTGACGATCTTCGAACGTGTGAAGAGCAGTCCTTATTCAAAACGTATCGTAGAAACACTCGGACTTGACGGAGCACTCCGTGTATCTCCTCTTCACTGCCATGGCAGAGATGACGTAGACAAGTTCTTAAAGATCACAAAGGACATTGCAGAAGGGAAATAAACTCCATTCCTCATCTTTTGAATAGCGAGAAGCTGTTATCTGACAGCTTCTCTTTTTTTGTATATAAATATCCGGGAAGTATACCAAAGAAAGCCTTTCACAGAGTTTTGATAACTTTGTGAAAGGCTTTCCTTTATCATATTTATTCTATTTGTTTACCTGGTTTACTGTATTTCCCTCAAGGAAGGCTTTAATATTATCTACTGTGATATCCATGATTCTCTGTCTTGATGCCTGAGCTGCCCATGAAATATGTGGAGTGATGATACAGTTCTTAGCTGTTAACAGTGGATTATCACCTTTGATCGGCTCTGTAGACACAACATCAAGTCCTGCTGCGTATACCTTACCACTGTTCAGTGCATCTGCCAGATCCTGCTCTACAACAAGCTGTCCACGGCTGTTATTGATGAGGATTACACCGTCTTTCATCTTGGTGATGTTCTCTTTGTTGATTATTCCTTCTGTAGCCGGGAATAACGGGCAGTGAAGGAAGATCACATCAGAACGGGCAAATAACTCATCTAATGACACATATTCAGCCAGTTTCTTTCCTGCTTCGCTTTCATGTGCATCATATGCGATTACTTCCATGTCTAATGCATTCAGAAGTTTTGCTGTAGCCTGTCCGATTCTTCCAAGTCCGATGATTCCAGCTGTCTTTCCATAGAGCTCGATCATTGGGTAATCCCAGAAGCACCAGTCAGGATTGTTCTCCCATTTTCCTTCTTTTACACATTCGTCGTGATGTCCGTAATGTGAACAGATTTCAAGGAGAAGTCCGAGTGCATACTGTCCTACGATCTGTGTTCCGTATGTAGGTACATTTACCACCGGAATGCCTTTTTCTTTTGCGTACGCATAATCAACAACATTATATCCTGTTGCAAGAACAGCAATCAGTTTGATATTTTCACATTTATCCATTGTTTCTCTGGAAACAGGTGTTTTGTTGATCACTACGATCTCTGCATCCCCGATACGCTCTGCGATCAATGGTGACTCTTCATAAGAAGTTCTGTCATAGACTTCTACTTCTCCTAATTCTTTTAATGCGTCCCAGCTTAAATCTCCAGGATTCTCTGTGTAACCGTCTAATACTACAATTTTCATAACATTTCTTACCTTTCTCTTTTATTAGCATTTTGTTTTATTTCATTTCCATTTGCAATCCTGCATGATCATCACTTGAATGACCCCTTACGCATTCAGCCTTTCATCCAGTGCCTTCATCGACTCCAGCTCTCTGATATAAAGATCCTGGGCCAGATCCAGACTTACATTGACAAAACGTACTTTCTGTCCCGGCTGTGCCTGTGCAATCTTTGCAAGATCCACGGAAATTACTGTTCCTATCTTGGCATATCCTCCGGTGCTCTGTCTGTCCGATAACATGATGATCGGCTTTCCATTTGTTGGCACCTGGATGGATCCGACGGAAATACCATCTGTATTGATATTACCATCCCCGACATGTTCAATCGGCTCCCGCTCGATACGACAGCCCATACGGTCAAATTCATTGGTGATCACACCACTGTTCCAAAAGAAGCTCTTTACCCCTGCTTCTGTAAATTCATCGTCCTGTGGTCCCAGTACCACACGAAGAACAATCTCTTTCTTTGGATATACATTTGCCGGTACTTTTCTTACTTCCATGTTCGGAAGTATCGTCTTCGCTGAGACAAATCCAATCTCATCACCTTTTTCAAGTTTTCGTCCCTTTACTCCTCCAAGATGATTACGAAGCAGTGTTGATTTACTTCCCATCACGATCGGAATATCCAGGCCTCCTGCAAATGCAATATATCCACGGCATCCATTTCTTGCTCCTGCAAAGGAAAGCGTCTGCCCTTCTTTCACCAGAACTGCCCGATACATCGGGAATTTATTGCCGTCAAGCATCGGAGTCAGATCTCCACCCGTCACTGCAACGATATTATCACTGGTAAACTTTAATGTCGGACCGATAAATGTCATCTCCAGTGCCCCTTCTCCCATATCGTTTCCTACCAGTATATTGGCGATGTGAAACGAATGATTATCCATGGCTCCTGAGGTAGATACTCCGAATGCCTGATATCCGAATCTTCCTTCATCCTGTACAGTCGTCAGGATTCCACCATTTTCAACTATTATTCCCATATCATGACCTCCGATTCTATGCGTTACCTTCCGGTGTATATGTCTTCACCTTATATGTACCTTTTTCCACGTCTCTGCGGATCTTGTCATATTCCGACTTCGTTACCGGCACATGTTTTACCCAGTCACCGGCATGTACCAGGAATGGATCTTCGTTATCAAAGTTACAGATATCCAGCGGCGTGCTTCCGATAATATTCCATCCGCATGGCTGTTCAAATGGAATAAAATCTGACAGATTCTGCTGTACAACAATGGATCTTGCCGGGATCTTTACTCTCGGTGATTCTCTTCTCTTGAATCCGAACGGCTCATCAAATCTTGCCATATACGGGTGTCCCGGTGCAAATCCCAGCATATATACATAGTATTCATGTTCGGAATGCTTTCTTATAATCTCTTCTACGGTTGTATGCTCCAGCTCTGCACAATATTCCAGGTCCGGACCTGTCTCGCCGCCATAGTATACCGGCACTTCTTTTACTACTTTCTTCTTATTACTGTTGTCGACTGCATGCATATTACCAAGTCTTTTCTCCAGTTCTTTCACCAGTTTCCCATACCGGATCACTTCCGGACGGTAGTGAATGATGAGTGCACAGTATGTAGGAACTGTCTCGATCATGCCTTCGATCGGATCTTCTTTCAAATTCTCATCCAGCATACGTACTTTTGCATTTGTCTCAAGGCAGATTGTTTTCCCAAACTCTACGGAAACCGCCCGGTCTCCCGCTGTAAGAAATCTTACCTCCATTTTCATACCTCCATTTTGTATGGAGAAAGGTCTGTCCCATGTTCTGACAGACCTTTCTGCATATCATTTCTTATCGTTCATCACTTTAGATTCATTATAACATATACTAATATTTCTAATATACAGTTATCTGCTAGTCCACAAATTCGAATCCAACTTTTTTCAGGGAATCCTGTACCCATGGGCGAGGCCATTCACCACGATTTATAATTCCGTCCAGCTGCTTTTCTTCCACTTCATGATAAGCTTTTGCAATTTTAGCAAGCTCTTCCGCATTCTTTGGATCTATTGCGATCAGTCCATCGGAATCACCAACAAGGATATCTCCCGGATTGATAATAATTCCTCCAAAGGAAACTGGGAAATTCATCTCTCCAGGACCGTTCTTATACGGTCCGTTTGGTGTAATCCCCTTTGCATATACAGGAAAGTCCATCTGGCTGAGTGTATAGCTGTCACGCACACATCCGTCAATGATGATACCTGCAAGTCCACGCTTCTTTGCGTAATTGCTCATAATCTCACCACATAGTGCACGGCTCATACTTCCTTTGTTTGCAAGTACAATAACGTCTCCAGGCTGTGCCATATCAAGTGCTGCATGGAACAGAAGGTTATCTCCTGCCGGTGCGTTTACTGTGAATGCCGTTCCAAGAAGACGTGCCTTAGGATTTAACGGGAAAATACTTGCATCTACCGCTGCGATCCTTCCGCAATTATCGTCAATATTAGCAACCGGAATTCCACGGAATGCCTCAACTAACTGCTTTGCCGGTCTTTCAAAATTCCTTCTGATTCTACATCCTGCTGACATATAAAAACCTCTTTTCTTTTATTCTGATTTCATCATAGCACACAAGTTACTGATTGAAAAACGAATAATTTCTCTGTATAATATAAACAACTTTTATATTCAGAATAACTGCAAACTATGAAATATAAATAACAAATGAACGAGGAGGAATAGCATGAATCTCGCTGAAATTGAAACATTTTTAACGATTGTCAACACCAAAAGTATTACAAAAACCGCAGATCTCTTATTTCTTTCCCAGCCTACGGTAAGCCACCGGTTAACTTCTTTGGAAAACGAGCTCGGATTTTCTCTGGTCATCCGCAACAAAGGTCACAAGCAGGTCGAGCTCACCCCAAAGGGAATGGATTTTATCATCCTCGCCGAACGCTGGATGTCTCTTTGGAAAGAAACACTTGAACTACAGCATAATCAGGAACAGTTGCTGCTGAATATCGGCTGCACCGATAGTCTGAACATTGCCGTATTTATCCCGCTGTATGACAAGATCCTTATAGATTATCCACATCTGGATCTGAGCATTCAGTCACATCATTCTTCCGAATTATACGGTATGCTTAGTGAACATAATATAGATATTGGCTTTGTATATCACCAGCTTCATTACAAAAACATTATTTCAGAAAAATTATTTGAAGAAAAACTTTATCTGGTACAGTCCGAACAGCCGACTGTTGAGAAACCGATCGTACATACAGATGAACTGGATTCAACAAAAGAATTGTTCTTAAGTTGGGATGACAATTTTCAAATCTGGCACGACCGCTGGCTTTCTTCTGTATCCAGACCACATATTTCTGCGGATACGATCACATTGCTCGACCGTCTCTGGAAAAATGCAGATACCTGGATGATTGCACCGGAATCTGTCATCCATGAACTTTCCCGGTACCGCAAAGTATATGTGAGCGAGCTGAAGAATCCGGCTCCAAACCGCATCTGCTATAAGATCAAGCACAAATATCCAAAAACTACCAGCAAACGCGCTGTTGAGCTTTTTGAAGAGATTCTGGAACAGCTTCTTCATCTTGAACGCAAGAAGATCCCGATTGGTGAAATATGGGGCGGACAGTAACTGTATCCTTATTTTCCTGTTTCATCGAAAAAGCAGTATCTGACGGACAGATACTGCTTCTTCCTTTTGGATACGTTATACAATATTAATTGGTAGTGTCAAATTAATTTTTCTATTTTTATCTGGCTTTCAGTTCTGCAACTGCTTCTCTGATTCTCTTAGCTGCTTCCTGAAGGTCTTCATAACTGCATGCATAAGAAATTCTCAGATATCCTTCCCCTTCAGATCCAAATGCCGATCCCGGAACCAGTGCTACTTTGGCATGTTCAAGTAGATATTCTGCAACTTCCATTGATGTCATTCCCAGACTCTTTACATTTACAAAAATGTAGAATGCTCCCTGTGGGTTATTGCAACTGATACCATCAATATCATTCAATGCTTTTACCATGAAGTCTTTTCTTCTCTGATACTCCTGCCTCATTGCTTCTACATCATCTGCACATTCATTCAGTGCGACAATTGCTGCATCCTGTACAAATGAAGAAGCACATGTGATCGTATACTGATGTACTCTGACACATGCAGAGATAATACCTTCCGGAGCACACATATATCCCAGGCGCCATCCGGTCATAGAATATGCTTTTGAAAATCCTCCAAGTGTGATTGTTCTCTCTTTCATCCCCGGGATGGAAGCAATGCTGACATGCTCTGCACCATCGTACACCAGCTGACTGTAAATCTCATCCGATACGACCAGAAGATCATTACGGATTGCGATCTCACTTAATTTTTTCAGTGTCTTTCTTGAGAAGATACCGCCGGTCGGGTTACTTGGATTAACCACTACGATCATCTTGGTTTTCTCAGTAATTTTAGATTCCAGTTCTTCAAAATCTATCTGATAATCATTTTCTTCTTTCAGGCTGTAAGTAACCGGAGTTGCTCCCAGTGAGGACGGTACATGAATGTAGTTCAGCCATACCGGATTCGGAACCAGCACTTCATCGCCTTCTTCCAGAAATGCTGCCATAGACGCATAAGTCGCCTCACCGACACCAACTGTTACAAGAACTTCCGATGTTTCATAATTCACATTGTGATGTTCGTTTTCCCATTTTGCGATTTCTTTCCGGAGTGCAGGAGTTCCATAATTTGATGTATAAAATACGAACGAATGCCAGCGCTTTCGGTCCGTCACCGTGAACACAAAGAGTATCTCCTTTGATATCCAGTTCTTTTCCAGTGATAGAAGTAACCTTTCCTTCTTTGATCATCTTCACACATCTCTGGATTGCAATGTCTTCATCTGTGATCATAGACCCTTCCATCTTTCTCGGAACGAGTGAAAGGTCATCCATATATGCTCTGTCTGCGAAGATCTCTGAAGCTGTACGAAGTCCCTTGCTCTCAGCGATATCTCCAAGAACTGCTCCCGCACAGTAGTAAACAATCAGGTCTTTGTCATATTCGCAGATTGCTTCTACGATTGCGCTTGCGATATCTTCATCATACTGGCATGCATTTCCCATTGCCCCGTGAGGTGCCACATGCTGTAATTTCATTCCATAACTCTTCGTAAATGCTGCAAGCGCTCCGATCTGATATCTTACATAATTTTTAATCTCATCATGAGACAGAACCATCTTTCTGCGTCCGAATCCCATCATATCCGGATATCCCGGATGTGCACCTACCATAACACCTCTCTCTTTAGCCATGCGGACAACCTTGTCCATAACCATCGGATCTCCTGCATGCCATCCACAGGCAACATTGGCAGTGGTCACATATTTGATGATTTCTTCGTCTCCTCCGATCTTATATGCTCCAAAGCTTTCTCCCATATCACTGTTCAAATCAATACTATACATGAGTCTTTCTCCTTTCGGTTATTTCCGTTTCTTTTTTCCTTGTTACTTCAAGTATAACACTGCAAGAATAAATAATAAAATAAATAATTTCACTTTAATATATTAACTTTTTTTATTATCAAATATATTTTTTCATGTTTTAATATGAACGGATTCTCTGCTATAATCTCAGATATGAACTTTTTTGAATATGATCTTTTAGGCGAATCATACAAGCAGGAGGGATACCAATGATCACACAGATTGGAAAACAGCTCGCTACACAGATTGTAGATACCGTCCATGACGTTTGTGGACACGATATTAATTTCATCAATAGGAATGGTATTATCTACGCCAGTACCAATACTTCCCGCATCGGCTCTTTTCATGAAATCGGTAAAAAAGCTGCCGATACGAAAACTGTCATTGAAGTACAGGATAATGACCACTACGAAGGAACCAGCAGCGGAGTTAATATTCCTGTTACACACAACGGATATCTCATTGCTGTTATCGGAATAAGCGGTTCACCGGATGAGGTCCGCAAATTTGCTTATCTGGCAGAAAAAATCACCCGGCTTCTTATCCGCGAACAGGAATTGAATGCCGCTTCCCGCACTTTATCAGAAAAGCGCACTTATCTGGTTTCTTATCTGCTGTCCGGAACCGGAACTTCCAACGGAACTTGCGAATTTGAGTCTTTCCCGGATAAAATAGCTGATTTGAACTATATCCATGATCTTCTTGATGAATTTGAGATCAATATCGAGAAGAAAAAACGTGTACTGATCATCCGCATGTTATCAGACCATTCTACGATCACGATCTCGTCTGCGGAAGAAAAAATTTTACGGATGTTCACAGAACATTCCATACACTTATATAAGTTTCAGTATCCACATGAATATGCTGCAATCATCGACAGCTCTTTTCCTCTGGAAGAATTGGAATCATTCTGTCTGTCCCTGTCTGATTCCATCCAGATGGGTATCGGACGCCCAGCGGAACTTTTTAAGCTTTCCACCTCCTACGATACTGCCCGGATCGCATTAAATTCACTTACGGATTCTGCTGATCATTATGCACGCTTCGATGATCTGACACTTGAAATCCTCCTTGGATCCTTAAACGAAGTCACCACGACTGAATTTATTGCAAAGACGCTTTCCTGCCTGGATGAAGCAGACTGTTCTCTTTTACGCAGTTATTTTGACCATGAGCAATCGCTTTCCAGAACAAGTGAATATCTCTATCTTCATAAGAATACCTTGCAATACAAGTTAGACCGTATTCATAAGATCTGCGGTCTGAACCCGCGTAGTTTCAGAGACGGAGTTATTCTTTATCTTGCTCTTCGTCTGAAAGAAATGTAGATAAAACTGCAGCTTTTTACGCAATATATGTCACTTGAAACATATATTGCGTTTATTTTTCCCCTTTTTCATTCTTCGTACTATATATTTTTCTTTTTCTCCTATGTTATACTGCATATTAAGAAATCAATTCTGAATTTTTATTTCTATGTACCTAAAAAATGTATTTCAGGAGGTTTATTCACATGAAAGTTGTAATAGCAATCGATTCATTAAAAGGAAGCCTAAGTTCCATGGAAGCCGGAATGGCAATCAAAGACGGAATCCTTGCAGCAAAACCAGACGCGGAAGTTATCGTAAAACCGCTCGCAGATGGAGGAGAAGGAACAACCGACGCACTGATCGAAGGAATGAACGGGGAACGCATTGACCTTACCGTTACAGGTCCGATGCACACACCGGTAGATGCTTATTACGGATATCTGAAAGATACCAACACTGCTGTTATGGAGATGGCATCCGCAGCAGGTATTACTCTGGTTCCTGATTCAGAAAAGAACCCGCTTCTTGCAACCAGTTATGGTGTTGGTGAAATGATAAACGATGCTATCCAAAGAGGCTGTCGTAACTTTATCATCGGTATCGGCGGAAGTGTCACCAACGACGGAGGTATCGGAATGTTAAAAGCTCTCGGCGTACGTTTTCTGGATGAAAATGGCGAAGATGCCGGAGAAGGCGGACAGGCCCTGGCTAAAGTTGCCCGTATCGATGTATCCGGTATGAATCCGCTTTTAAAAGAATGCCACATTCAGGTCGCATGCGATGTAAATAATCCACTCTGTGGTGAAAATGGTTCCACATACGTTTATGGACCGCAAAAAGGTGTGACCGAAGATATGAAAAAAACATTGGATGAAACGATGGCACATTTTGCCAGAGTTACTTCTGAAACTCTTGAAAATGATTATATGAATACACCAGGTGCCGGTGCTGCCGGTGGACTTGGCTATGCATTCCTTGCATATACCGGCGCAGCACTGACACCTGGTATTGAACTGATCTTAGATGCTGTCGGACTGGAAGAAGAGCTTTCCGGCGCAGATGTGGTCGTTACCGGTGAAGGCCGCCTTGATTTTCAGACCGCAATGGGAAAAGCTCCTGTCGGAGTTGCCAGACTTGCGAAAAAATATAACGCAAAGGTTATCGCATTTGCAGGAAGCGTCACAAAAGAAGCGACTGCCTGCAACAAAGAAGGGATCGATGCATTTTTTCCTATCTTACGCGGTGTCTGCACACTTGCGGAAGCTATGGATCCTGTCGCTGCGCGCAATAATATGACCGCAACTGTAGAACAGGTTTTCCGTTTACTTTAATGTGTATCAGTAATGATTAATTTCCCCTTATTCACCGGCTCTATCGTCTGTTCCATCAGGCGATGGAGCAGATCAATACCTCCGTTCTCCCTGATACGGGAATAGATCGGATGCTTAGTAACTTCTGTCGTGATGGATTCCATTCCTTCCATGATCAAAGCCTTACCGGGTGATTCGTACCATTTTATTTCTATATGTTCCGGCGGTATTAAGTCCCGGTTATTCCCTGTATTCCTGACAAGTGTCACGTATAACTTCCTTCTCATCGCTTCTTCCAGATACGCAATTTCCACTTTCAAAACCTGGTTATCATCTGCATCTGAGGAAAGTTCTCCCTTCACTGCAACCAGATATGTCTCTCCATGAACAGTCAGTTTATTTTCGATATATTTTGACCATCCCATTTCAAGTTCTATTGATTCTTCACCTTCCTGAAAGCATAGTATCATCCCTTTGCGGAAACCGATTTTCGATATCCCATCTGTCATATTATTGTGCATCACCTGCATAACCAGCGGAAACAGACCGACACTTGACTGGTCCAGCTCATAGTGTACACCATCCAGCAGATCCTCCAGTAAATGGATCTGTTGTTTCCGTGCTTTTTGCGTTTCTATATACTTCCCGCGTGCCCTATATTTTTCTGAGTTCTTCTTCCATCCACCTTTACAGACCGTGAGTGGATGATTATAGCATTGCTGTTTCTTTAAACAGATTTCGGTCAGTTCCTGCAGCTTTGCATACGCAATCGGATTCTCCGGAAGTGTCTCTTTTGGCATCCAATCTACCGGGAAATATTTTCTTATAAGATTCAGCATCACATTGTCCTGGAATAGTTCTTCATTTCCCGCATTCGTTACGATCACCATATCAACGTCCGGATAGATCAGCACATTCTGCCCAAGCATTCCATTATATTCAAAACTTCCCGGACGTTCTTCCATCCAGAGCTGATATCCGTATCCGTAAGTACCTTCTATACTATCTACTTTTTTCGTAACAGACGCCTCTGCCCAGCTTTCCGGAATGATCTGTTTTCCATTCCATTTCCCCTTATTCAGATATAGCTGTCCAAGCTTCGCCATATCCTCTGTATGCATGAAAAGTCCCCAGCCACCTTTCGTAATTCCTCTCGGACATTTCTCCCACAGATAATCTGTAATCCCCAATGGCTCGAACAGTCTCGGCTTCAGATATTCATCCATCGGCATTCCGGTCCGTTCGGTTATAATTGCGGAAAGCACATAGGAATTCAGACTGTTGTACTGGAATTTTGTGCCTGGTTTTTCTGATACCGGTGCATTCAGATAACTTTCCAGCCAGTCATTTCCGGATACGATTCCTGATTCATTAAATGTTACGCCGCTTGTCATCGTCATCAGGTTCTCTACCGTGATCTCCGGCCGGAATATTTTCGCCCAGGTGCTTCCTTTATCGTGAAAAATTTTATAAATATTTTCTGAAAGATCCAGTTTTCCCTCATCTATCAGAAGTCCTGCTGCCATTCCGGTGATGCTCTTACACATGGAATGTGTGATATGCCAGATGCCTTTTCTGTAAGGTGCAAAATCCGTCTCACAGATGACATTTCCATGACGCAATACCATAAAGTGGTGCATATCGGTGTCTGGTGAGCCTGCCAGTTCCTCCACCAGATTTCTCAAATGCTCCGAATGAATCCCCTGGCTTTCCGGAGTGTTTCTTGGGAAGGTCTGCCCCGGATTCTCATACACAATACTCTGTGGTTCCGGGCACCGTATTTTCTGAGGTACAAAGTCCACTTTACTGATTCCACCGGTCTTACCCAGGATCATATTCGTTACCATCTCTATTACCGCAAGCTGCTCTTTTGCCATAAGATCACCTCATTTTACCATTCTTGCTTTTGTTCATCTCTATACAAATCAGAACAGATCATAGTTTCTATATATGATGTAGTATAACAGAAAAACCCGGACATCTATACTTCGATATCCGGGTTTTTCCATATTTTTATATACTTTATCTTTTGTTTAGATTATTCCCTTCTGTAATACAATTTCCTGTATTACACAAGAATTATTCTGCGGTCTCTGCGGCTGCCTCATCTTCATCATCATCCGGTACATTGTTGTGTACATACTGTAATGTAACAACTGTCGTTTCAGGATCTGTCATGACATCTACATCTTTGTCATTTGAAAGTGAAAGATCTTTTACCTTGATCGAATCTCCGACTTTCATGTTACTTACATCAACTTCTACCTTGTCAACCAATGCTGACGGATATGCCTTGAACTGTACTTCTTCCAGTAACTGCAGTGCCTGGAAGTCTATCTCATCTACCTGACCTTTTAATGGGTTGAACTCAACATCTTTGACCAGAACATTCATCTTCTCACCTTCGATGTCCAGCATGACCTGACTGCCTTTGTGACAGGTCTTCAGTAAACGGTCAACAGTTGCTTTTTCTATCTTAACCGGAACAGATTCTTTCATCTCTCTTCCGAAGACATTACCAGTAACGTAACCTTCTCTTCTTAATTTCTTTGCTTTGACGTCCATGCTTCTTTTTTCAGCTTTTAAAGTATTCATTTATCTTTTCCTCCAAAAATCTGATGCTTAGCAGCCTTCGCTTTGTGGTTTCAACGCTACAAAGAGGTTTTGTTAAGTAGGTTTCCTTTGTTACAGTCGTATTATAACACCTAAAGCAGTTGAAGATTTACCAAAAAGTTGATTATTTTGTCTAGATTTTTATGCACAATTCTACCACTTCATATGTTCAATTGCACTCTTTTCAATTTCAAGTCCGGCTTTATAATGATCCATAAATGCATCAAATCCATCAATCTCTTCTTTTGCAGGTTCAATCGTCTCTCCTGATAATTCTTTAAAGATTCTGTTATCCAGGAAATCTTCCAGCTTTTCTCCGTCTTTTTTATCTGCCAGATATGCGGCCAGAAGTGCAATTCCCCATGCACCACCTTCGCTTGCAGTATCCATAACCGTAACCGGTGCTCCTACTGCCGCTGCCAGATATCTCTGTCCGACACCTTTTGTCTTGAAGAAACCGCCATGTCCCATAATCTTTTCAACCTTTACTTTTTCATCATCCATCAAAATATCCAGTCCCATCTTAACCGCACCAAGTGATGTATACAGATTTACTTTCATAAAATTTGCAAGGTTGAATTTGCTCTCTGCTGTTCTAAGGAAAGCCAGGCGGCCTTCATTTAACATTGTGATATTTTCACCTGAATAGTATCCATATGCCAGAAGTCCTCCGCAATCCGGATCCCCTTCCAAAGATTTTGTATACAATTTTTGGAACAAATCACCTGGACTTGCTTCCATTCCCATCAGTTTTGCAAATTCGCCAAAGATTCCGATCCATGCATTTAAGTCAGATGTTCCGTTATTCGCATGAGACATTGCACATGGGAAACCTGTTGGTGTAGTAACCATATCGATCTCACGGTACACTTTGCTAAGCTGTTTTTCCAGAACGATCATTGCAAATGTACTGGTTCCTGCTGATACATTACCTGTTCTTGGAGCCACCGAATTTGTAGCTGTCATTCCGGTTCCTGCATCTCCTTCCGGTGGGCACATCATAATTCCGGATTCCAGATTACCGGTCTCATCTAAAAATGCTGCTCCTTCTTCTGTCAGATATCCTGCATTCTCACCTGCTGCAAGTACCTTCGGGAAAATGTCTTCCAGTTTCCATCTATATCCATATGGCCTGATCAAATCATCAAATTTCTCTTTCATGCCGGCATCATAATCAATAGTATCCGAATCAATCGGGAACATACCGGCAGCATCACCGACACCAATAACTCTTTCCCCTGTCAGTTTCCAGTGAATATATCCACTCAGTGTTGATACATAATCCAGCTTCTCTACATGTTTTTCTCCGTCCAGAATTCTCTGATACAGATGTGCAACTGTCCAGCGGAGCGGAATATTAAAGTCAAATAACTCTGTCAGTTCATCTGCTGCCTGCTGTGTATTGGTATTTCTCCATGTCTGGAATGGAGCAATCTGTCTGCCTTCTTTGTCCAGTGCCATATATCCATGCATCATTGCACTGACTCCGATCGAACCAATCTTCTTGAGTGTAACCCCATATGTCTCTTCTACAATTTTTCTCAGAGAGTTATAGCAGTCACGCACTCCTGCATGAATTTCCGCAAGGCTATATGTCCAGATATTATCTATAAAAGAATTCTCCCAGTCATGTATTCCGACAGCAAGTACATTGCCCTGATAATCAATCAGCACTCCTTTGATTCTTGTTGATCCAAGCTCGATTCCAAGTGCCGTTTTCCCTTCAATAATTAATTCTTTTGCACCCATAAATAAATTCCTTTCCAACGTAATCATCTGATTTTTTCGTTTATTATAAATATAAGGAAGCCTGCCAAAAGACAAACTTCCCTATGCATTTTCCATATATCCAGACAGACATTCTATAGCTTAGAAGCAGGTAAATGCTCCATCAACCACAATATCAGATCCTGTTGTAAATGAGCTTGCGTCTCCTGCAAGATATACACAGATAGCTTCCAGTTCTTCTGGTTTACCCATTCTTCCCATTGGTGCCATCTCATTCCATTTCTCAATAAGTGGAATCAGTGTTGGAGAATTCAGTGTTAATTCCGTTCCGATGTATCCAGGACTGATACTGTTAACACGTACGCCACGTTTTGCCCATTCGATAGCAAGTGATTTTGTAAGCTGGATCACTCCTGCTTTTGATGCATTGTATGCACACTGTGGCTGTGGTACGTTTACAATATGTGCTGACATAGAAGCGGTGTTAATGATGGATCCGCCGCCATTCTCTAACATATATTTTCCTGCTGCAATATCTGTTAAGAAGATTCCGTTCAGGTTGATATTCATAACTTTTAACCACTGCTCATATGTCATCTCTTCAGCCGGAGCATTGATACAGATTCCTGCATTATTGTGGCAGAAGTCCAGTCCGCCAAATTCTTCAACAACCTGTTTTACCATTGCATCAACCTGCTCTTTGTCTGTACAGTCTGTCTGGATTGCGATAACCTTTCTTCCTGTCTTCTCAGCAAGTTCTTTCGCTGTCTTCTTTGCTTCTTCGATGTCAAGGTCTACAATTGCCACATCAGCTCCTGCCTCTGCAAATGC
>PPYF01424803.1_pt1 | contig 21704 bp, 23 predicted proteins | sample 1559871 | NCBI WGS metagenome assembly PPYF01 (sample SAMN08240021, study PRJNA423297) | Human gut metagenome, whole genome shotgun sequencing project.
CCCAGATGGAGAATTACAAGGGCAAAAAGTACGTTTGTTTGAGTTTCAAAAATCAGCCATAAATGACATTGTAAATCCTAGAGTACGAAAAATTGTTTTGATGAGTTCGGCACAACTCTTGAAAACAACAGTACTGCAAAACTCGATGTATTACTTTCTCGCTAATGATCCAAGTAACCAAATATTTGCAGGGGCAACGGCAGGTACTACAAGTAAGTTCCGTACTGGTAAATGGCAATCCGTAATTGAAGCATGTCCGGTACTAAAAGATCTCGTTAGTAATAAGAATGATAAGAACTTTACTAACAATGATAAAACACAACAGAACTTAGATGGAACGTTTACGTACTTCCTTACTTTGGGTAGTAGTGCTCAATTACGTGGATTGACCGCACCAAGAGTGTTCTTAGATGAAGTATCAAACGTTGACGCAGAAGGGGATGAGGGTAATCCATTAAAGTTGGCAGAACAGAGGACGAAAGCATTTAGTACTCCCCTGATTATGGTATGTAGTACTCCACTTGATGAAAACGATCTAATCACTCAGCAGTACGAACAAAGTAATAAACAGAAGTTCTATGTACCGTGTCCACACTGTAATCATTCACATGAATTAGTTTTTGAAAACGTTAAATTTGAGTGGAAAATTATCGATGGTGGTCGCCGTCGCATACCCGACGCAGAAACAGCACAGTTACAGTGTCCAGAATGTAATAATGTTATTACGGAAGCCGAACGTGTACGCATGATCAAAAAGGGTGAATGGGTAGTAACAGCACCAGAGATTAAAGATATCATGGGATATCACATATCACGTTTATACTCTCCAATAAACTCTATTAAATCCATAGTACAGGACTTTGCCGAAGCACATTATACCTTCGATCTCGCGTCATTCTATAATAACGTTTTGGGCTTGCCGTACATTGATAAAGAGAATACCGATCACGATTTAGTACTACTTGAAAATTTACGTGATAGTAGTATTGACATTGATAACATACCCGATGATGTATTAGGTATTGTACTTGGAGTTGACCAACAGTTAGACCGCTTGGAAGTAACTACTCTTGGTATTAGTGAAAAGAATCTTTATGTACTGGATCATAGAAGTATCCATAGTATCGACTGTACAAAAATAGAAGCCCCCGCATGGAATAAACTTACAGCCTTTTCCCAATACGCATTTAAAACAGTATCGGGTAAACCGCTTAAAGTATTGGGTGGTTTTGTGGACTCCAGTAACGGCAACGCGACAGCTACCGTATACCGCTATTGTGGTGCGTCCACGGTGTTTAAACCTATCAAGGGTGGTACTTCACCAACTAACCCACTATTCAAACAGAGTACAGCAGGTGGACACACACTAATTAACCTTAACGTTAACTTAGGTAAAAGTAACATTAGACAGCTACTAAACAGGGCAGTAACTGATAATGAAAACTCAAAGGAAGTACAAATACATTTCTCTAACTCCCTACCAGATGATTACATGCTTCAATTAACATCAGAGAAAAGAGTAATCAAAGCTGGAAATTGGATGTGGGTAAAGAAAGTAAGTACTCAGCGAAATGAAGTTCTCGACTGTTTAAACTACTCCTTAATATGTTTCAACTGGTATCTATCAAAGTTGGGTTCACAACCATTCCGAAAACTACGTGAATTCAATCATAAACAGAAAGAGAAAGCTGTACTAAATACAGAAGTAAATAAAGAAGAAACTAAGCCAGTACAGAAACGTGTACATAAATCACGATTTAAACAAGGTGGTGGATTCTTCAAATAAGGAAAAAAATAAAATGGCAATTGTTCGCAAAGTAACGCTAAAGGGCGATATCATCAAAGGTGAATCAATTACATTCGATTATCCACAGGGAAGTGAAATTGATCTCATTAGCCCTACTGGTACTAAAACTTCATACACTTACCCATTCCCAGATATTGATACTAATCTTTGGGATGTGGGTATTTGGACTGCCATTATCAGTAGTCCTATTGCGTATGGTGTAAACCAATTCGAATTAATTGATCCCACAGCAAAGGTTTCTGAATATCAGGACTTGATTCAGATTATCAAAGATATCGACCAAATTACACTAGACCGCATAAAGGGTGGTGGTGTACTAAGTCAATCAATCCAAAATAAAGCACTAACCTATGAAAGTTCGGAAGTTCTAATGAAACTACGTTCTATCTATGTATCACGTGCTAATTCCCTAATTTCGGATATGAAAGGACTAAATACGGGATGCCCGATTAAGTCAGTAACGAATTTTAGGAGAACAAAATAATGTGGCCTTTTAATAAAAAAGAAGTACCAGTACAGGAACCAGTAAAGCAAGTACGCCAATTAGATCATAAAGTCCCATTGATGAAACACAACCCCATGAAGCGGGCAATGTCATCTCTAAACATGGGATCACAATCACCCGTTATCAGTTTTGGTTTTGCTTCAGGTAATCAGGCTGGAAATATTAACGCAATCATTAACCGTACTTTACCCGTAATGGTCGCCGCTTCACGTGAGTTATCACTAAAGAATGGTATCGTTAAAAAGTATGTTTCTACTAATAGTAGTGGGGTTACTGGTGCTGACGGTTTATACATCCGTCCATGCGTACACGTTAGTGATGATGATTCAATAAATAACGATATAAACAAACTACTTGAAGAACAGTTTTATAAATGGGCAGAAAACCCTAAATTGTTTTCACGTTGCGGTACTTTAGATATCAGTACATTTCAACGTTTAGTAGAACGTACCCGTAGTATTGATGGTGATTGTTTTGTTCGTATTCATGAAAATAATGGTTCACTACAAGTAGAAATTATTGATTCCATGCGTATAAGTACATACCAAAACGTACTACTACCATCAGGAAACTACATTTCAAATGGGATTGAATTTGATGGTATTTCTAACCGTCCAGTAGCTTATATGGTTACACGTTCTAACCCAATACTATACAACTATGATATCGGTGAACGTGAACGCGTACCCGCTGAAGAAATTCTACATCTATTCCAACAGGACTACCCAACACAACAACGTGGTATTCCAGATGTACACGCAGGAACGGATAAGCTAAAAGAATTTGAAGAGTTTATGAGTGCGGCAATTACATCCCGTAAAGTAGCGGCATCAGCAATGGCCTTTATTACTAATCCAGACTCAGATGATATTGAACTGATTACAGGTGATGAAGTGGCCCATTATGAACAGGACTACTTAAACCCCGCAGCAATCGTAGAACTACAGGCAGGACAGGATATTAAAACTGTAAACCCAACTCAAACCACAGACGGTATCAATGAGTTTACAGATAAGCAAATGCAACTGATCGCAATGGGTTTAGATATCACTACTCAATCACTAACAGGTGATACAAGTAATGCATCATTTAGTGCTGCAAAGTTAGTAGATAAATTACAACAATCAACCTTTAAAGGCCGTACAAATGCGTTAATCGTTTCTGTACTAAAACCGCTTTATATTCGTTGGTTAAAATCTTCAATGCTAAATAATCCAGTACTAAGCAATTTAAGTTTTAGTGACTTTGATAACCTTACCCACGCTCAATATGTACCAACTCGCCAGATTAGTTTAGATCCATATAAAGATTTACAAACTGAAGTTCTCGCAATTGAAAACGGATTGAAGAGTAAAGCAATGGTTATTTCAGAAATGGGCTATGACCCGCAAGTAGTTTTTGAAGAAATTAAAAAGGAAGAAGTAGAAAATGGAATTGAACCAACTACAACAAATGAGGGCGATCAACCTAACACAGATAAGTAATGCTATTGATGAAGTAGATCGTACCGTTGAACTTTCCTTTGCCTCAGAAATTCCAGTAACACGCGAAATAGAAGGACAACTCTATAATGAGATTCTTCTATGTAATTCTGACAACGTAGATCTATCCCGCCTAAACGATGGAGCACCAGTTTTAATTGAACATGATGCTTCCCGCCAAGTGGGAATAGTAGAAAACGCTCGCGTAGATATGGATAAAGTATGTCGGGCAACGGTTCGTTTTAGTGCTCTTGGAAGTGCCAACACTATATTTGGAATGATCCTGGAAGGTATCAGACCTAAAGTCTCAGTAGGCTATAACATTCGTGAATATTACTTTGAAGGTAATGATCTAATCGTTACACGTTGGGAACCATACGAAATTAGTAGCGTAAGTACTCCAGCGGATAATTCAGTGGGCATTGGACGTTCACTAAATAGTAATGATGAAATCACTTTAAAGGATGAAACACAAATCATGGATGAAAATCTAAACCAAGAAGTTATTACAGAAGAAGTACAAGAAACTGTAGAAGTACAGGAAGAATTACAAGAAGTAATTACCGAAGAAAAAGCAGTAGTAGCCGAAGATATTCAAGAAGTAGAAGTACAGATTGAAGTAGAAGCGGAACGTTCAATTGATATTAGTTCAATTGTAGACGCTGTAAAAGAATCACTAAATAAAGATGTAGAAGATAAGCGAGTACGCGAACTTCAATCTATTTCAGCGGTGTTAGGGATTGATACCAATGAAGCAATTAAAAATAACGTAAGCGTAGAAGAATTTAAACGCTCACTAAATAAAGAAAATCAACCAATTGATAAGGAAATCAAAATGGAACAAAAAAATGTAATCGCTGAAGGTCTACGTAGTCTAAAAGGCGAAGCTAACGAACTAGCTACACTTGATCGCGGTTCACGTGGTTATTCCGTAGATATGAACGCAATGGTACGTTCTACTTCAGATACAGTATCTACCGTTACCGCAGCAGGTCTTGTAAAAGAGCAACTAGCCGATTCTTATATTCGTGAACTACTAGCCCGTACTGTACTTGGTCAACTACCAGTAACCGTATTTGGTGGTCTTGATGGTCTTGGTAATTTCTCTATTCCACGTGCTAAAGGTATGACCCCTGTAGCTCGTTTCTATGCTGAAGATGAAGCAGTAGTAGATGGTTTTGAGAACTTCGATAAGATCACTCTAAAGCCTACTATGTTTGCCGCAGGTATGAAAATTACCAAGCAAATGCTTTTGAGTAACGCAGCTACTGAACGTTATGTAACTGACGAACTACTACGCCATTGTTCAAACGGTCTAGAGCAAGCTGTATTTACTAAAATCGCTCTAGAAGTACCAGTACAGACTACCGCAGCATCAGGTGTAGTAGATGTAGCAGATATTCAAGCAGCAATTCAAAAACTTGGTGAAGCAAATGTAGATGTAAATCGTTGTGTTGCTATTGTCCATCCAGCAATGCTAGCAAAATTACGTCAAACCGCAGTACTCGGTAACGTGGGTGGTCTAAGTATTGTTGCTGGTCATCGTTTTGATATGTGGCTAAATGATGAGGTACGCGTAATTGAATCTACTTTCTTAGATCAAAACTCTATCTTGGTGGGGGACTTCTCAGAACTAATTTTTGCTAACTGGAATTCCGGTCAAGAATTGGATTTCGATGATACTACTTATCGTGCAGCACAAACTATTGCTATTCGTTCATATCAGTACCTAGATACTGCTATTGCTCATCCAGAAGCATTTGTACAAATCAAACTAAAAGCATAAGGAATAACCATGAGGCATTTTACAAGTAATCAAGTTGATACTTTTCTAAATGCCTTTGGTGAATCTATCACTTACGGGGCGTCAACATTTAGAGCAATTCTTGATGTTCGCCCCGTAGTCATTGAAGGAACCGAAGGATTAATAGAAGATGAAGAAACATTTCTATCAGCAAAATCAATAGATATTAGTGCGTTAAATCTATCTATTGATTCTCATCTAATAGTACGCGGTACTAATTATACCGTATACAGAATTTATAATGACCTAAGCGGAGTAAGTGAAATCTATATCCGTGAAACAATAGCGGGGCTTGTACTATGAAACTAATTGAAAATATGAAAGCCGCTACTGTTACCGTACTAAAAGGTTATCAAGAATTAACCCCATCTTTAAGTACAGGCACAGGTAAAGATATTTTTCAGATGGTCACATTTGACTATCAACTTGAAGCAGCCAACTTTAATGGAAATTCTCGTTTACGTGGGCAATTCGATATGGAGTTTTTAGTAAGTCCCCAAGTGAATACTAAAACCCCATCAACAAAGTACGATGAATTAATTACATATTTTGAAGCAAACTATGCCCCAATCTTTAAAGCACAGGGTGTAACTGTACTATGGGTTAACTATGGCAATAGTTCATTAGTCACAGATAAAACTACTGGTATTTCATCCCTTATTTTCACACTAAATATTGAAGCATTAGAACGAAAATAAGGATTCAAAATGGCAGATATTTTTAATGGCGGTACAGTCAAGTTATTTTATAATCTTGACACGGCAAATCAAAACGTAATCAGTAGTGGGAATATTGAGATTGAAAACGTTGCTACATTCCCAACATTTAGTATTAGTGATTCAGCTAATAAAATTGAAACATATGATTCAGAATATACCCGTACTGTAGTTGGTGATAAGGCTATTGGTGATCTAGAAATCGTAGTGAACTATAGACCGGATTCAGAAACGCACCAATTCTTAGACTCAGCATACGATAACAAAACTGAATTCCAGTTAATTGTAAATTACATTGAAGATCAAGACGCAGGAAAGGTAGAAGCCGTAATTGTATCGGGTAATATTAACTCCCGTATGATCTCCGGTGATAAAGACGATGTAGTACGTATGACGTATACCTACTCACCCCGTACTATCATTTCAATGGGTACTCGTTTAATTCCTCCAGTACTACGCCGTGGTGATTATGGGGTAGGTTCAGACGGTACACCAGATTACCCACATCACAGCCCACAAGAAGCCGAAGGTAACGCATTTGTAATGATTCCAGCGGCAGACCTAGATAACCCCGCAGGAACGGATCTATACGGTATTGAGTTAGTATCACAACCTACGGGACAATCTAACACTAACCTAATGTTAACCGACTCTGGCGATCTACGCATTTACGCACGTAATAATACTACGCCGTGGTCACGTGTTTATACTTCTGGTGAATCGGATACTTTATATCTAAGTAAAGCTAATAACTTATCAGATCTTGATAATGTAATCACCGCACGTAGTAACTTAGGCATTCTAAGTACCACAGAAAATGACGCACGTTACATGATCGGATCGCGTAACCTTTCAGAACTAACTGACAAAGCAGCGGCATTATCAAACTTGGGTATTCTCAGTACAGTACAAAGTGATACCCGCTATTTAAAAACGGTAAGTAATCTAAGTGATTTAGCAAGTGTACCAGCAGCCCGTATAAGTTTAGAATTAGATCGTTTTGGTCAATTCCCAAATGAAACAGTAATTTATTCCCCAAACAAATTACGATACTTTGGAATATCTAACGATTCATGGGGCGTATATGATTCACAAACTACTAAGTGGATTCCACTGGGAGTGGGTCAGGGTGGTACAGGCAGCACTACAGATGAAGGTGCTAGAATAAACCTTAAATTGGATCGTATACGCCAACAGGATAATGGTACTTTTATTACATCGCCAGATTATAATAGTTCTTTTTTTGTATATAACGGTGCTGATTGGGGGTGTATTGATAGTGCCACGGCACAAGTAAAACCCCTATTAGTAAATTATGGTGGCACAGGTGCAACAACCGCAGAAGGTGCAAGATGGAACCTAAACATAAACCGTTTAGTACAAGCAGATGGATTCACTTTACTAAATGCACCAGATAATACACGTCTAGTAGTTGCAAATAATAAAGAAATTCAATTCCAAGATCAAAACGGTTTTGGCTTTGGTTTACCAATTTTAGCTGGTGGGACAGGTGCGATGACTATAAATGGTGCTAGGGATAATCTTAATTTAGGGACTGGAAATGACGTTGATTTTCGTGGTGTAAATGCTCACAATTGGAGTGATTCACTCGAATATCCTTCCGGCGGTTTTCTCACTAGTACCCTATATAATACATCAAATGGTGTACGTGCTATTGGGCGTTTGTATTCTGAAATTCCCCCAGATGGAATTCCCAAAACAGTAATTCAAAGTACAGATAATGCTGGTAGAAATGCGTATATGTCTTATGATGTTAATGGACTATTACAAGGGATCGGAACACTTTCAGTTAATTCTAAAATACGCACTCCAACTATTGCTGTAACAGATCGTATGTCAGTTGGCACACCGGGTGATGCTCAGGGTTTAGGTGCTCGATCTATTGCTATTGGTGATAACGATACTGGATTTGCACAGCGTAGTGATGGAATTCTAGATATATACGCAAACGCAGCAAGGGTAGCAAGTTATCAAGCAAGCGGTGTTACAGTTGAACAGGGCAAGTTAATTGTTTCTGGTAATGGCGTAGGTAGTGGTGATTATAATATTTTAGCTGGCGGTACTAAAGCTGGCAGTAGTGGTGCTTTTATCGCAGGTACTTTATCTGGTGAGGCCAACTGGTCGAATTGGCGTGATCGCTCGTGTGGGATGTTAGTACAGACAGCCGCAGAAGGGCAATGTGTACAGATCTGGAAATCGGTACATTGGGGTACTCAGTGGACTACATCTTTTGACGTATTCAACCCAGCAGGGGGAACAGTTGAAGCCCGTTTAAATGTTGGTGGTGCTTATTTCATGTATTCATCTACTGGAACCGCACAGGCTACATCATGGGTTAGTACATCCGACCAACGTTTGAAATCTAATATTGAAGAAATAACAGGCTCACTTGATAAACTTAAAAAACTTACAGGTTATACCTATGATAAGCGTAGCGACTTAACACCTAATGAACATACCTATACTTCACATGAAGCGGGGTTAATCGCACAGGAAGTACAGAAGGTATTACCAGAAGCTGTTACCTCAAGTGGTGATGAATCACTATTAGCGGTTAACTCATACGCAGTACAAGCCCTACAGATTAACGCTACTAAAGAACTAGACGCGAAAGTAGAAGCAAATGAAGAAACTATTGCTGTACTAACTTCTAAAGTAGAAGCACAGGCTTTACAACTTGAATCACAACAACAACAAATTGATGAACTAAAAGCATTAGTACAATCACTAATTACTAAATAAATACAACGTGGGTAGAGGGACTACCCACAAATAAACTTATATAAGGATATAAAAAATGGCATTTGATATTTTTTCAGGCAGTAACGTTACTGTAGAAGTCGGCACTCATACAGCAGGTTCTAAAACAGTAGCTACTGACTTTAAAGAAATTCCAGAATTGGGTAGTTTCCCAACTATCGGAGCAGAGAACGTAGTGATCGACGTTGTAGAATACAATGATAAGTACAATCGTAAGCTAATTGGCAGTAAGTCAGTACCTGATATTACTTTGACAGTACACTATCTTCCAGATAATGAAGTACACATTGATCTACTAAACGCGGAAGAAAACCAACTACGTAAACAATTTCGTATTACTTACTATGAAGATGGTACTCATACTAATGGGTATCAAATTGTAGTAGTGGGTTTTGTATCTAGTTCAGTTACTTCAGGTGATAAAGACGCCCCAGTAGATCGCGATTTTATTATTTCGGTCGATGGTGGTCCACTAGAAGCTAAAGTAATTCCAGTAGTGTAATAAATAAGGATGTGAATCAATAACGGTTCACATCCTTTTTTTATGGAGAACATAATGAACATTGAAGCACTCAAAAAAGCACTAAAACCAAAACTACATAAAATCGAAGTAGAAGGTATTGAATTATACATTTCCCGTCCTACAGTAAAAGACGCACCCCATTGTACTGACGTTCTATCTGTACTGGTATATTGTGTTAAAGATGAAAACGGGGAATCAGTTTTTGATAAGGACTCAGCACAAGAAATTGATGCTACAGTAGCAAATGATATCTACATTAAAGTTTTAGGACTACTCACCGTTGAAGATGGTGTAGACGAAGTAGAAAAAAAATAAGAGTGAATCCTCAAGCCCGCTTTAGTATTAAGATGCTACATAAGCGGGGACTCTCACCCCAAGAATTAGACGAATTAGATCCAGATATCTTTAATGCCCTTTATATCTATGATCAACTAATTGAACCTAATGGAGCTAAAACGGATATGATCGCACATGCTCAATTATGCCACACATTATTACTATCTTCTCAGAGTATTACTAAAGAAGGGCGTAAAAATCTAACTCTAAATGATTTTGATTATCTAGGGATTCTTGGTGATGATTCACTCACGGCGAAAGAAAAGAACGCCAAACGTGAGAAAAAGAAAGAACAAAATACAAAACAAAACGCGGCATCATTTGGGGCAATGATGAAAGGACTTGTAGAAGGTAAGAATAATGGCAAGAAATAAAAAGATAATTGTAGAAGTAGATGGTGATACTACTGGTTTACAAAAGAAGTTAAACCAAGCAGAAGATAGTATAGGCAAGTTCGGTAAAAAGGCTGGCGGTACTATGGGATCTGTAGCCGATAATATCAGTGGTGGTATTGGGCGTATCTCAGGTGGTCTAACTGGTCTGGTAGGTGCGGTAGGCATTGCGGGTACAGCACTAGCAGGACTTACACTAAAGGCTAACGATCTAGTACGGGAACTTAATCAAGTAAGTACGGCATCAGGTTTATCAGTAACGGCAATTCAGCAATGGAATCAGGCATTTCGTGAAACGGGGCTAGCCGTTGATAAGGTCATGGATCTAAATCAAGACTCACTCGATAAGCTCGGTGATGCGTACCGTAACGGTGGTTCATTAGTAGATGACTTTGTAGCGGCAGGTTTAAACATCAAAGAGTTTACACCACTACTTAATCAGACGGATGGCGGTTTAAAAGCTGTAATTAAAACTTTCTTTGATTTAAAAAAAGCTGGAGCGGATCAAGCTACCCAAACTTGGCTACTTGAAACATTAGCAAGTGATGCCAGTAGATTAATACCAATACTAAATCAATCAGCAAGTGAACAAGACGCATGGAATAAAATCCAATCACAAACAGTAGCAGTAACTGAAGAAGCGGCAAGAAACTTTAAAGAATTTGATAAGAATCTAAATACTCTCACAACTACCGGACAAACTTACTTGATTGATGTTTTAAATCCAGTAGTGAAAAGTACAAACGATTTAATCGAAGCAATGAATTCTACTAATGATAATTTCTTTGTAAACCTAATTGATAAGGCAAATGAATTTCAGGCAATTCTAAATAAAATTGGTATGTTTCCTGGCTTGGGATTTGTCACAGATGCTATTAGAAGTTCATTACCTGAAACAGATAACACTTCAAATACTCCTGTACTAAATCCCCCTTCAAGTGCTTTTACTGGTAAAGCTGGCGTACAACCAAATGCGAATACTGGATGGGTAGATAAAGGTAAGGCACAGGCAGAAGCCGATAAAGCATTAAAGGCACAGGAAGCCGCAGCACGTAAAGCACAAGCCGCAGCACAAAAGGCCGCAGCCGCACGTGAAACAGCCCAACGTAATTGGGAAACAGCACTAACTAATATTGCCGATAATGCCAATGAAATAAGACTACAGAATTTTGACCGCCAACAATTACAGCTACAGAAAACCATTAAAGATACTGGTGCTATTCTCAAGAAGTCACAAGACGAAATAGATGCAATGGTAGATAAAGCTAAAGATTCGGCAGCACAAGCCCGTACTGAATTAGTAGATCAAATGATTGGTTATTCAAATCCTAATCAGGACTTAATTGATCAAAACAATCTATCAGGTCTTAACGGTACTCAAAAAGGTTTCTTAGCAGATCAACAAAGTCAGCGTATTAATGGTGGTAATCCATTTGCCTATGATAATACTGAAAAGTTACTTCAAGAGAACGCACAGAGGGAACAATTAGAACTTCAATTAAATGAAAAACTACTTGCTGGTACTGAAGATTTTGAAAAACGCAAAGCTGAAATCAAGGCACGTTACGCAGAACAAGCCCTACAGTTAGAACAGCAAAACGCACAGCAACAATTATCTCTTATGTCAACCGCAGCGGGTGATATGGGTACTATGTTAGCGGGTGTTTTTGGTGAATCTTCAGGTGCGGCAAAGGCAGCCTTTGCTATTCAGAAAGGAATATCAATGGCTCAGATCATGATGAACCTACAAGTAGCACTATCCAGTGCTTTAGCTACTCCTTTTCCGGCTTCATTGGCGGCATATGCTCAAGTAGCAAGTATGGGAGCACAGATTATTAGTACAGCGGGACAATTCCACGGCGGTGTAGATTCTCTTGATCCTTCTATGGATAACAAATCATTTGTACTAAAAGCTGGTGAACGTGTAGTACAGCCAGAAGCGAATAAAAAGCTAACACAGTTCTTAGATGATAATGCGAGTAATAGCGGTACTGGTGAAACAGTTATTAACGCACCTTTAATTATTCAAGGTAACGTAGATGGCGGTGATGATGAAACATTTAATAAGATGTTGAAAAAACACTCCCAATCAGTAAACCAAGCTGTTATATCAGCACAGAAACGCAGTACATAATATGGGGGCTTCATGCCCCCTAAATACATTAAAATAAGGGGCATATAATGGCACAATTAACTTTTAAAAATGTATCTATTAGTGACTTTACACTACAGGATCAATCACCACAATATTCTAATCAGTCATGGACGGGAGCACTAATTCAACGTAGTACGGGTGTCCAATGGTATGATTATCAATTTACACTTTCATTCAATCAAAAAGACCGTTTAGAAGTACTGGCATTCTTAGCCCAATATAGACAGGGTAAACCTTTTCAGATGAGCATGGGGCATTTATCCCAATATAACGGATCTCAATCTGGTACGGTAACTTCAAAGGTAGCTGTTAACCGTGGGCTTTATAAAGTACAGACCAATTTACCGCAAACTTTAGAAGTAGGGGCAATGATTCAATTTGCCAACCATAAGAAACTTTATACTGTAGTACAAAATACGGGGACTGAATTATCTTTATTTCCGGCACTTCAAGCTAACGTACAATTGGGTGAAACTATTTTTTATAATGGCCTTGTAATTGAAGGTACATTAGCACCTGATAATGATTACCAAATGCCAGTTACTAACCTTGTACAAATGCAGTTTAAATGTCATGAGGTAGTACGCTAATGAATCCAAATATCTTAACCAATCCGGCACTATTAGAATATTACAATCTATTCAGGGGTACAAATAAGACAGTACTAACTATTATGGATGTACTTTCTATGGGTGTTCACGTAAGGGCATTTGATGTAATACCTAAGAGTATTCCCCCGTTTTACTGGAATGATGGACTTAACCCCATTACATTTGGCGGTACTCAGTATACCCCATTTCCCGATTTAATAACGGACTCACTACCCGCATTTTCAGAAGAGAAGCAAATAGTGAACGCCGCAATGACTTTTAAAATCAGTAATGTGAATGGTTCAGTACGGGCATTATCCTTAGGTGGTGCTCTTAAAGATGCTCAAGTAAACCTATACATGGTAATTCTCAATCCGGCAACGGGTGATGTACTGGATTATTGGCGTATGTACACTGGCTTTATTGACTTTATCGAAGCCACTGCTAACCCAATCAGTACGACAAATGAATTAACCGTAACAGTTAACTCAGTTTATAAACAACTCGACCTACAGACACGTACACTTGCCGCTAACTCAGTATATCAAAGTTACTATAAAGGCGATGAAATCATGTCATTACTTGGTGTAGTAAATAGTGGTCAAACTTGGAGATACAAATAATGGATTTATTCACAATCGTAAGTACCGCATTGAGTACGGAATATAAACTTGGTACTAATGACTGTAATCTAATGTGCTTACAAGTTTTAGATTTACGTTCGGGTACTGACTACTCCCAAATTGCCAAGTACAAAACAATTAAAGCAGGTGTAAAACAACTACAATCACTCGGCTTTATTAGTACGGGTGATATTATCATTAAATATAGTGATCCCGTAGAATTACCAATTGATGGTGATATCTGGATTAGTGATGATAATCCCCTAATTATGGGCGTAGTACATTCCAATAGACTAATTGGAGTTGATGAAGATCACACACATTTTAAATTAATAGCTATCCCACGGAATGGGAAGTTTTACAGAGTAAGGAAAAACTAATGGGTAAAGGTGGAGGCGGTTTTCTATCCGCAATTGTAATGGCTGTAGCCGTATTCGCGGCATTCTATACGGGTGGTGCTTCCCTGTATGCGGCGGCGGCATGGGGAGCGGGGGCAGGTGCTCTATCTTTCGTCATGTCCTCACAATTGGCACAGATTGGTACTACTGGTTATGATGATGCCGCTACATCATTAAGTAGATCTACCAGTCCGGCAAGTGGTTTACCCGTAATTCTAGGTGGTGAAGCACCACATAAGAACACGGCAGCGTTAAACGGTTCTTTCGTACTATGCGGTACTATTGTTAGTTGGTATAACATTAAAAATAGTGATTCACAGTACCTTTATACTGAACACATCGTAGCAATGACGGGAACCGAAAAATGGATTGAACAAATCTATATTGATGATGAACCAATTTTAGATGTTGCTATTCGTGCTGATGGTGTAGTACCAGAGAATTCAATTAATGCTCGTTTCCGTCCATTCATTCAATTGGAAGTACGTTTTGGTGGAGCATATACAAATACTAAAACCTTAGCTACTCAGTATGCGGGAGATCGTTATAATAATAATTTTCGTGGTGATGGTGTAGTATCTATTGCTACTGTTATTAAGAAAACACAAGATTCATTAGAAACAAGTACACTTGTAAATGACAACTACGTAATGCAAGTAGAACTAAAAGGACAATTGATTACTGATCTTTCTGATATGTCGCGTAAACCTTCTAGTAATGGTCCATCCCAAATATATGAAATTCTCACTAACCCAATTTGGGGTATGGGACTTGAACCAGCATTGATTGATATGAATTCATTTAGAACGGCAGCACAATATTGTAAAGATATGGCCTTTTATTCTAATGGTGCGGTATCTTATAATGAAGCTTATAAACAGACTATTGAAGCAATTCTACAAACATTCTCAGGTTTCGTATATACGAATATGGGTAAAATTTGTTGTGGTGTGGATCGTAAATCTGTATCACTAAAAACATTCAACGAAACTAATATTGTGGGTGATGTTAAAGTAGTAACATCAGGTAATAGTGATTATTGTAATACCATTGATGCCAAATACACAGCAGTGGGTAATAAGTACGGTAATGATATTGTACGTTTCCCATCAGAAATTTCTCAAGATGAAGTGATTCGTTCAGATGGTCGGGTCATTACCAGAGCATTAGATTTTACTTGGATTTATGACAAAGCACATTTAGCACAATTGGCAAACCGTGAACTTCTCAAGATGAAGTACGGGCAAAACGTAATCACACTTACTACCCCCGATGCGTGGGATCTTGAAATCTATGATTGTGTAGACGTACAACTACAGGAATTTGAAATTAACTCAAAGTACCGCATTGTTGCAAAGGATATTAGTACAGCACAGGATTCATTAGGATATATTCAGTTAACACTAGCACAGACTAATGATGGTATCTATGAAGGTAAAGATCCGGGTGTATGGACTCCAGATGGTTCAATCAATAATGTCATTGGTGTACAACCCCCAAGTAACCTAGAAGTGGTCAAAAAGGGCGGTACTATTAATGGTATGATTGTTAATATGTCATGGACGGCTTCACCAGATCCTAACCTACGTGGATACTATGTATATTATCGCCGTTCCGGTACTAATGATTGGTCATATCTTGCCGCTACAAATATCTATGAAACTTCATATGACGTTTATAATTTAGTTGATGGTGTACAATATGATTTTGCGGTAGCCGCATACAATAACTTAGGTTTTGTTTCAAATAAACTTGAAGTTAATGACGTTACACCAGATTTTAACTTTACATTACCAACTCCTACGGGACTTGTACTAATTAACGCTTCAATCAATGCGACTACCACAGAGGCCGAAGATTTTTATATTGGCTGGAATGATCAAACGTCACTACAAGTTAATGGACGTCCATTTATGGATTACTTTAAAGAGTATGAAATAGGCGTTTATAAATCAGGCGTGAAGGTCAAAACTTACCGTACTAAAGATCTTACTTTCATGTATACCCTAGCACAAAACAGGGCAGACGACATAGGGCGTACAGTACGCTTCAGTGTCTCCGCACGTGGTTTTAGTTCGGGTACGTACTCAGCCGAAGCATTCATTGAAGTAACGAACCCACAAGCCCCACAGGTACTAGATTTTAAAGTAGCTAGTGGTATTGGTGCTCTTGCTTTTACATGGTCAGTTGCTAACCGTCCTATTGACTTTGATCACATGATCTTTCAAGTCTCCAGTACAAGCGACTATTCAAGTGGTGTAATCACGCATACCAGTACCGCAGCGTACACCGACTGGATGAGCGTACCCGATGGGGAATACTACATTAGAGCGGCACAGGTGGACGTATACGGGGCAGATGGTAATATCAACTGGACTCTATCACTACCATATAAACAGAATACTTCAATTCCATTTAGTCAACTAAACGAAGATATTATAGATGGTGTATTAGATTCGGCTAAGATGAATACTATTAAACAAGAGATTATCGATAACGTTGATTATAAAGGGTGGCAGATATCCGCAAACGTAAACGGGTATATCTCAGGTATTGCTCTTGGTAACTCCGGTACTGAATCAGTATTCACAGTTATAGCGGATCGCTTTAGCTTGATTAGTTCTAGTGGGGCAAGTGAAACTACACGTAACTATCCTTTCGTAGTAGATGCCAGTACAGGCACTACTTATATGAAATCGGCAATGATTCAGAATGCCAGTATTAACGGTGCTCAGATAGCAAACGCAACTATTCAAACTGCTAATATAGCAGATGGTTCTATTAACAATGCTAAGATTCAAAATGGTTCAGTTACTAACCTTAAGATAGGAAATGAAATCTATAGTAATAACTATGTATGGAATAGTACTGGATGGTATTTGGGTAAAGATGGTGGTATGTACTTGAATGGTACGGCAGCAGATGGGCGTATGACGCTATCACCACAGGGTATAAGCGTTTATGATCAATGGGGTACACTACGTGTACGTCTAGGGCAACTATAAAAACAATTAAGGGGCATAATGCCCCTTTCTTATTTGTTAACTAATTGTTTTACCATATCATTTAAACGATTTGGTGTCTGACGATACCATAGAGAATCTTTAGCCTGTTTAATTGCTTCCTTATAGTCCTGTACTTTTAGGGCGGCAATCATCTTTTTGAATTTCTTAGTACCTGCTAAACCTAATTGAAACACCATAATGATCATGAAATCTTCCCAATCCTTTGGGAGTGTAAGACCAAGTGTTTTTACATCTTTCATAGTACGGTCAATATCCCATGCCAATAGTAAATCGGCATCCATTGGGGTAATACCTAATTTGAATTTTTCACGTTCATGGTTTTGTACTAAATGCCCGTAGCCTATCGTGTCGTATCCTTCAGTATCTTTATACATCCAGAATTTACCTTGTTTAAAATATCCACGTGTTGCTTGGTACTCTTTCGTACCTTCATAGTTAATTAATCGATCTTTTAAGTCCATTGCTAAATACCTTTATAAAAATAATAATATATGAGGTATTTATGAATGATTGGCAGTATTCACCGGATTGGTCGGAGGATGAATTATTAGATGGTAGTTCAGTTGGTTTTGTTTATTTGTTTCAATTTGAAGATGGCTATTACATCGGCGTAAAACAAATATGGAAAGGGGTAAAGGACTGTACCAAATTAACAGGGGCAGAAAAAGAAAACGGGTGGCGAGACTACAAGACTAGCTCTAAGAAAGTACAGAGTATGATCGACTCAGGCTTGAACTATACCCGTACTATCCTATGGGGCTTTGAGACAATGACAGAAGCAAACTATGTAGAATCCTTTCTAATCCTCACACACTCACTTGATGAAAACATTTTGAATAAGGCAATGATGACAAAATGCCGTATTCCCAACAACACACAGAAACGAAAACTAAAAGGAATTATAAGGACTATAGAAGAATGGCTAGGCAATATGTAAAAGGCATAAAAGAAGTACAGGGTTATGTGAATAAACGTGGACGTGAAGTTAATAATGAATTCCGTAGTGAATTAATCAATGATCTACGTAAGGTATCACGTGAACTTCAAACGGGAATCAATCAGGCCGCAGCAGGGGGTGTAGTACCGTTCACTGGTAACGCAATGTTAACATTCTTCTCTAAGCGTCCTACGGGCGTTACCGTAACGATTATGGTTAAGGATATACAGGCACAATATCTATACGGTTCATTAGTAGAGCGAGACAACATTGATAAGTTCATTCCTACTAGTAATGCTCGATTAACTAAACAAGGTAACATTACTGGATTAAAGAGTAATCTTAAATCTGGTAAATATAAAGTAATAGAACAAAAAGGAACTAAACGAATTATTGATACACGTAAAAAAGATGATCGCGTAATAGCGGTCAAAAAGCCAAAAGAACGTAAGATTATCTTTGATTGGTACGCAAATGCCGATAAGAAAATAAATATTGTGATTAATGGTTTACGTGGGGAATTCAGTACAAGGAACAAGTAATGATAGAGATAATGCAAAAACACTATGAAGAACAAACGCCATATATCTTAGTAGATAATGTAACACCATTGATGAATTCATTACCTTATGATCGTGGGTTTATGGGAAATAAGAAACTAAAGAAGGTACTAAAAAGTCATAAATCTAATGATCAAGTACAGTACATAATGAATATAGCATTTGAAAAACCCCAGGATCTAAAAGAAGGTGATGTAGTAGAGTGGCAATTACGCGATTTGGTATTAGATGTTGTTGTACTCAGTCATGAAAGGGTTTTTGTAAAAGGTACTTTCGTTTGGTTATCAATCGTAGGAATAAAAGAATGATAGGACTAATCACAAAAATAATTGAATTGGGTATGGGTTACTTTACTAAAACTAAAGTAATTGAAAAAGAAGTAAAGGTGTCGAATGCCGAAGGGCAAATTGAAACTAATAAAATTGAAATTGAAAAAACTACAATTCATTGGCGTAATGCTCTTGGTTTTGTAATTACTGCCATTGTTGCTTATAACTGGTTAATAGTACCGCTACTGGATGCCTTTGGTATTGTGGTTATTCAAGTCCCATTAGGGGAATTACTAACTATTCTACAAATTATGTTAGGGGGTGTGTAATGGCCTATGGTATTCAGGTATGGCGTAAAGGTGTATTAGTGAATGCCGTCATTAATCCAACTAATGTTATTGATGTAATCACATCGGGTTCAGGATCTAAATCATATCCCCCCTTAACTGGATGGGCTTTAGAAGTATGTGCTACTGGTATTTTAATTAATGGTCAATCGGCACAAAGTACTGCCAGTGTCTCAGGATGGACAGTGAACTACACCAACGCCACCACACTAAGACCAATCATCGTAACCATAAGGGGTGTGTAATGGCATATGGAGCAATTCTAACAGATAGTAATGGTAAGCAATGGGTAACACCAGATGCCCCGCCATTATGCCTTGTAAACCGTTTTAACTTCTCATTGCCTACATCGGGACAACTCAATACATATATTAATACATGGGTTCCCGATTATCTAACGTGTGTCATTTTCACTAAATGGACAAGTGGCAATCAGACATTTAACGGTCAAATGGTAAAACTTGGTGGATATTGGCAGTACGATATTCTAAGTGCTGGTACGGGTGGTTATGCCGCACCAACGGCAACTAACTTTACTGTATATGTTTTTGCTAATCAGGTAACAGCGATTAGCGGTTGGGGTGTTCAAATATATGGGGCAAATGGTCAACCTACATGGAATGATCAAATGTTACCATTACAAATAAAGTCAGCGTATCTACCACTGACGGAAACACTTTACAACATGGGGCATGGTGTAGCAGTCATGCCAGCCGCTAGCCAGTGGGCATTAATCTATGAAGATGGGGGTTCATACTACTATTCAAGTAGCTTTAATGCGAAAGGCACAAACCTAGAACGGGCATCCACTCAAGTAGAAGATGGAATGTACGCAAACGAAAATGAAGGGGTTATTAATCGGACGTGTTATTACATCAATACAGACGTTTATGACTCATATTAAACAATAAGGAAATAATGTAATGGACTTTTACGCGATAGGGGGTCTGTTTATAGCATTCCTCACATTAATGGGACGTTTATTTTTTAAGCGTAAACAAGAAATCTTAGAAGCTGAAAGGCGAATAAGTGATATTGAAAGTAAACTTGCGGTATTAGAAACTAAAACAGAAAGCAATGAAGCAGATATTGATGAATTGTATGATTTAGTACGGGAACTTTCAGACATTAAAAGTGACGTTTCCGAAATCAAAGGAATGTTACGCAGTCAGAAGTGACAGTACACCACAAATGCCCCTTAATTGGGGCTTTTTTATGCCCGTAACTAAATACCCATACATTAACTGTATAAGGGTATTTTATGGCAAGAGTAACTAAAAAAGAATCACAACTACATTTAAAAGTAATGGAGTTAGTACACTCAGATAAGCAACTAACAGAAGATGATAAAGAGTTTATCTTCAATAACTACAAAGGTGATGGTATTGGTGCTACTGGTAGTTTCTTTACCCCCGAAATGCTAGCATGGGATTTTATATTAGATGCTGGCTGTAGTGATGACTGTATAGAACTATGTGCTGGTATAGGTAGACTTAGCTACTACCAATTCATGCGTAATAAACCTTCACATATTACATGTGTAGAACTAAATCCAGAGTACGTAATGATTGGAAAGCGGGTACTACCACAAGCCGAATGGATTACAGGTGATGCTCTCCAATACACACCAGACCGTTTCTACCGTGTTGCTTATGGTAATCCCCCATTTGGTAAGATTAAAACATCAGGGACGTATACAGGCCGTTATACGGGTAGTGAATTTGAGTTCAAGATAATTGATAGGGCAAGGGAGTATTCCAGCTATGGGGCATGGATTGTTCCACAGGGTAGTGCGGGGTTTAAGTACTCAGGCCATACGTACTATGACCGCTCGATACAAACTACCAAGTACCTCAAATTTGAAAAGGATACGGGGCTAATCTTACATCCTGGGGTGGGCATCGACACATCAATCTATCGCGACCAATGGAACGGTACGAAGGTAACGTGTGAATCGGTGTTAGTGGACTATGACGGTACTAATCTTTGATGGGTTTTAGTTAACGCATTGAAAGCAATGGATTTTATTTGGGCGTACTTACTATACCAATTGGGAACAGTCGGTCGTACCCCCGCCAATATCTACCACCAGCACGCGTTTCTCATCCTGCAGTGTGGCTTCGTAATCCAGCCCCGCTGCTACCGGCTCGTACTGGAAGACGACATCCTGAAAACCGGCACGTTTGGCCGCACGTTCAAGAATCCCCTGCGCCTGGATGTTGGCGTCATCGCCACCTAATCCCTGGAAGTTGATGGGGCGACCAATTACGGCCTGAGTGATAGCTTCCGGCAATTGGCTTTGCGCCTGGTTGCGAATGTGCAGCATCATTGCACAGACCAGATCTTCAAAAAGCGCAACTTGCTGCGGCTTCAGACCGCTGGCACCCAAAAATGATTTTGGCGATTTAACGAAGTACACCTCTTCCGGGTCTTCAATATACTGACCCAGCGATG
>PPYF01546028.1_pt1 | contig 21697 bp, 16 predicted proteins | sample 1559871 | NCBI WGS metagenome assembly PPYF01 (sample SAMN08240021, study PRJNA423297) | Human gut metagenome, whole genome shotgun sequencing project.
GTTCTTATAGCTGTATTCAAGAATTGTACATTTCAATTCAGAACCTTCCGGTACGCCATAACGTTTTGAAAAGCTTCCCGCGGCAATATTTCGCACAATGACTTCAAGTGGAACGATTTCGACTTTACGGACAGCCGTTTCTCGGTCGCTGAGTTCTTCTATGTAATGCGTTGGAATTCCTTTTTCCTCCAGAAGACGAAACATCAGGTTGGACATTTTGTTATTAATCACGCCTTTTCCTGCAATCGTGCCTTTTTTGAGTCCGTTAAACGCCGTAGCATCGTCTTTGTATTCTACGATGTATGCATTCTCGTCATCTGTTTTGTATACTTTTTTCGCTTTTCCCTCGTATAGCATATCCAATTTTTCCATGTTCCGCATCCTTTCTTTGTCATCATATGATCCCGGATTTTCAAGCTTCAGAATAGCCTTCTGGCGCTGCTGTGATTTCTGAAAAATCAACGGATTTATTGTAGCATACGGTACGAACTTTTTCAATGAATTGCAAGATAAAATGATTTTACGATTTTACATGGTTTTCATGAAATTTCTACGAGCCACAAACAGCAAAAAATAAAAGCGGGAAAACGAAATGATTTCCCGCTTTTATTTTACAAAAACAGAATTATGACACGTCCTCAGCTGCCTTTTCTTCCCTTCTCTGCCGCGTTTCAATTTCCCGGCTGATTTCCGCAATAAAAGTATCTAGATCTTTCTGGCCTTCGTCGCCCTCGAATCTGCTTCTTACAGAAACCAGTCCGTTTTCTTCCTCTTTTTGTCCTACGACGAGCATATATGGCACACGCTCATTTCTGGCTTCCCGGATTTTATAGCCGATCTTCTCCGGACGTTCATCGAGTTCGCAGCGGATGCCGGAAGCTTTCAAGCGCGCCATGATTTTCATGCCGTATTCGGTATATTTGTCAGAAATCGGAAGAATTTTTACCTGAACCGGTGCAAGCCATGTTGGGAATTTCCCGGCGAAATGTTCTACCAGAATTCCGATAAAACGTTCAATCGACCCGAAACAGACGCGATGGATCATAATCGGGCGATGCATTTCGCCGTCTGCTCCAATGTATTCCGTTTCGAAGCGCTGCGGAAGCTGGAAGTCCAGCTGGATCGTACCGCATTGCCATGTTCTGCCGATGGCATCGACCAGATGGAAGTCAATTTTCGGGCCGTAAAATGCACCGTCTCCTTCATTGATGATATAGTCGAGCTTCATATCCTCCAACGCATTGCGGAGACCTTCCGTGGCCATTTCCCAATCTTCGTCGCTTCCCATGGAATTCTCCGGCCGGGTAGAAAGCTCGATAAAGTATTTAAATCCGAAGAGCTGATATACTTCATCGATCAGTCTTACGACACCTTTTATTTCATCGCGGATCTGTTCCGGAGTCATGAAAAGATGGGCGTCATCCTGATTAAAGCATCTTACGCGCATGAGGCCATGGAGCGCACCGGATTTTTCATGGCGGTGCACCAGTCCCACCTCTGCAATGCGCAGCGGCAACTCACGGTAAGAATGCGGCTTTGATTTATAAACCAGCAATCCGCCAGGGCAGTTCATTGGCTTGATGGCAAAGTCTTCTTCATCGATCACTGTTGTATACATATTTTCTTTATAGTGATCCCAATGCCCAGAGGTTTCCCACAATTGACGGTTCAGCATGATCGGCGTAGAAATTTCCACATAACCCTCTCGTTCGTGGATTTCGCGCCAATACTGCATCAGTGTATTTTTCAAAACCATTCCTTTCGGAAGGAAAAACGGGAAACCGGGGCCTTCCTCTGCGAACATAAACAAATCCAGTTCTTTGCCCAGTTTTCTGTGATCCCGTTTCTTCGCTTCTTCCAGCATAGTAAGATATGCTTCCAGATCAGCATTTTTAGGATATGCCGTTCCGTAAATTCTTGTAAGCATTTTGTTCTTTTCATTTCCGCGCCAATAAGCACCCGCAATTTTCATGAGTTTTATGGCTTTGACTGGCTTTGTAGAAAGCAGGTGCGGTCCTGCGCAAAGATCCGTAAATTCCCCCTGACGGTATAGGCTGATTACAGCGTCCTCCGGCAGGTCGCGGATCAGCTCCACTTTATAGGGTTCCTGTTTTTCCGTAAAAAAGCGAATCGCTTCTTCCCGCGGGAGTTCGAAGCGTTCCAGCAGAAGATCCGCCTTTATCATCGAAAGTCAGAATTCTGAGCGTGCAGTCGTGATCAATGCGCGTCCGCAAATCAACGCGCTCTCCGTTTACTTCCCCTGCGCATGCGACACGCGCAAGTCCCTCGCTTAAATCTTTTGCAATGTCCAGCACGGTTTTTGCTTCCGCATATTCCTTGACAGAGCCGTCTTTCAAAGTGATTTTCATTTTTCTATTTCTCCTTTCCGAAACAATACGTCAATACAATAAAAAAACGCCCCTCGCGTTTTCTATCGTACGCAAGGGGCGAATCATTCCATCCGCGGTTCCACCCTTTTTATTCCACCAAATGTTTATCATGGAATCTCTCGTTAATGATGATAACGGAATCACCGGGCCGGATTGGGGCCACTCCGAGGTCGTTTTCCTGCTATGTTCCGCTGAGATATTTGCAGCCAATCGTTTGTTCCTAATCGATATCTCTCTCTGGAAGCTTCCCATAAAGTACTCGTCTCATCAACGTGTTACAGTAAATTATAATACAAAGAAGAAATTGCGTCAAGGTTCCGCGCTTGATTTTTCGGAATTTTTAGCAACGTCGCTTTTGCTTCCGATCTGCAACTTCTTTGATCATAGTTTATAATGCGGTTTTTGCAACAATAATTTAACGCACAAGTAGGAATTCAGGAAAATATCGGAAGGAGCAGACTTCTTGCTATTTTCGTTTCTTTAAGCGATTCATCGCAGTGATTGTGTTATCCAAACTTGAAAATGCTGTCAAACGAAAATATTTGTCGCCATTTTTTCCAAAACCTGCGCCAGGAGTCCCGACAATTGCAACCTCAGTAAGGAGCGTATCAAAGAAAGTCCAGGAATCCAGTTCGTCCGGGCAGCGCAGCCAGATATAAGGGGAATTTTTGCCGCCTGTGTACCAGATACCGAGCGCATCAAGCGCCTGCGTAATGATACTAGCGTTTTTCCGGTAATAGGCAATATTTTCCTCAATCTGCTTTCTTCCTTCCGGCGTAAATACAGCCTCAGCGCCTTTTTGTACGAGATAAGAAACGCCGTTAAATTTCGTAGTCTGACGGCGGAGCCACATTTTATTGACATGCATTTCCCCAAACACAAGCTGTTTGGGCACAACAGTATATCCGCAGCGGGTACCGGTGAAGCCGGCTGTTTTGGAAAGAGAGCAAAATTCTATGGCACAGGTTCGGGCGCCTTCAATTTCAAAAATACTACGCGGCAGAGTGTTATCAGCGATAAACGCTTCATATGCAGCGTCAAATAGGATGACAGAATGATATTTGTTAGCATAATCAACCCATTGCTTTAATTGGTCTCTGTTGTAAACAGCACCCGTAGGATTATTCGGAGAGCAGAGATAAATAATGTCTGCCTTTCCCGCGCTGTCGGGAAGCGGTAAGAATCCATTTGCTTCATTTGCATCTGCAAAAATAATTTTTCTGCCATCCATAATATTTGTATCTACATATACCGGATAAACAGGATTGGGAATCAGCACGGTATTTTCTTTATCAAATAGATCAAGAATATTGCCGAGATCACTCTTGGCGCCGTCCGATACAAAGATCTCCTCTAAATCAACAGAAACGCCATTTTCAGCATAATACTCTTTAATTTTTCCCCGCAGGAAGTCATATCCTTGCTCCGGGCCGTAGCCATGAAAGGTTGCTGCTTCTCCCATGTCCTCCGCCGCCTGCTTCATTGCTGCCACGACAGCTTTACATAGCGGCAGCGTAACATCCCCAATCCCCATTCGAATCAGCTTCTTTTCGGGATGAGCCGCGCTGTATTGCGAGACTCTGCGAGCGATCTCAGAAAAGAGATAGCTTTCTTTTAATTGACTGTAATTTGTATTTGGTATCATGATCCTTCCACCTCACATTCGCAAATCGTTTTAACAGGGCCGGTCATCATAACCGTATTGTCTGCAGATACCCTGATTTTCAGATTTCCTCCGTCCAAGCAAACGGTAATATCTGAATCTTTATCACAGAAGCCCGCTTGAATTGCCGCAGCTGCGGAAGCACAGGCCCCGCTTCCGCAGGCCATTGTAATTCCGCTGCCTCTTTCCCAAACACGCGCTTTCAAAATATTCCGTTCAACAGTCTGCACAAATTCGACATTTACGCCGCTTTTAAAATATGGATGATGCTCAAGTTCTTTTCCAATTGTCGTAAGCGGCGCAGTTCTGGCATCTTCCGTAAAAATAACCGCATGAGGATTTCCCATAGAAACAGGCATGATTTGTACTTCGCCATATTCTGTATTCAATGAAATTGGACGATCCATCACACATTTACCCATATTGACGGTAACCTCCGTAACTTTTCCTCCCCTTGTTTGCAAAGACAAAAATTTATTACCGGAAAGCGTTTCAATGACCAGCTGTTTTTTATCGGTATACCCTTTGTCAAAGACATATTTTCCAACACAGCAGATCCCGTTGCCGCACATCATTGCCTCGCTGCCACCGGCATTAAAAACGCGCATTTTAAAATCAGCCGCTACAGATGGAGAAATGGTTATAATCCCGTCCGAACCGATTCCAAAATGCCGGTCTGATAATTTGCGCGACCACTCCTCCGAATTCGCAAGTTCTCCGTAATAGTACAGATAATCGTTTCCAAGTCCGTGCATTTTCGTGAAATGCATAAATACACCTCCTATGAATTGATTGTTGAAATTCCGATTGTTGTTTCTTCCAGTACATCCAAAAGAACCTTGACCGTATCAAGAGATGTCAGCATAGTGATATTATTTTCCGAAGCACAGCGTCGAATGGCCACACCGTCCTCATAATGTACTCCTGAAAGAATGGCCCTGGTGTTGATTACATAGCTGACATATCCCGCGCGGATAGATTCTAAAATTTCTTCGCTGCCTTCGCTGAGCTTCCGGCGAATTCTTGTGCGGATTCCGTTCGCTTTCAGGAAATCAGCCGTGCCTACGGTAGCCTCGATATTAAAGCCAAGATTGTAAAATCTTCTTACAAGCGGCAGCGCCTCCTCCTTGTCCTCATCGGCAAGCGTAACAACCACGGTGCCATAGTTTTGCAGATGAATCCCAGAGGCCGCCATAGCCTTATACATCGCGCGATGGAGCTTCTTGTCGTATCCGATCGCCTCTCCCGTAGATTTCATTTCAGGAGAAAGATAAGCATCCATGCCGCGCAGCTTCGAGAAGGAGAAAGCAGGAACTTTCACATAAAAGCGCTCTTTTTCTTTCGGATAAATCTCTGTAATTCCTTGTTTTGCAAGGCTTTCCCCCAGAATCACCAATGTGGCGATGTCTGCAAGATTGTACCCAGTCGCCTTAGATAGAAACGGCACCGTACGGGAGGAACGCGGATTCACCTCTATAATGAAAACATTTTCCTTATCATCTACAATAAACTGAATATTGAAAAGTCCAATAATCCCAATTCCGAGCCCGAGACGTTTCGTGTAATCAATAATTTTTTCTTTCACTTGATCAGAAATGCTAAAAGACGGATATACGCTGATAGAGTCGCCGGAATGGACGCCGGTGCGCTCCACAAGCTCCATAATTCCGGGAATAAACACCTGCTGACCGTCACAAACCGCATCCACTTCTACCTCTTTGCCGCGTAAATACTGATCTACCAGCACAGGCTTATCTTCGTCAATCTCAACAGCCGTTTTCAAATAATGGCGGAGATGCTCCGGCTTTGCAACGATTTGCATGGCCCTGCCGCCAAGAACGAAGCTCGGACGAACAAGCACTGGGTACCCGATTTCTTCGGCAGCACGAAGCCCGTCTTCTATGTTGGTTACAGCTTTTCCTTTCGGCTGAGGGATCGAAAGTGACGCTAGCAATTTTTCAAAAGCATCCCGGTTCTCAGCGCGGTCTATCGCGTTTTTATCCGTGCCGATGATTCGCACGCCACGCTCTGCAAGCGGTTCCGCAAGATTGATTGCCGTCTGACCGCCCAGTGTTGCAATAACACCGTAGGGCTTTTCAAATTCAATGATGTTCATTACATCCTCTACACACAGCGGTTCAAAATACAGCTTATCAGAACAGGTGTAATCGGTAGAAACCGTTTCTGGATTATTATTGATAATAATTGCCTCAAAACCCGATTCTTTGATCGTTTTAACAGCATGTACGGTGGAATAGTCAAATTCTACGCCCTGGCCGATGCGAATCGGCCCGGAGCCTAAAACAATAACCTTTTTCTTATTGGAAACCACCGATTCGTTTTCGTCGGCATAGGTTGAATAGAAATACGGAATGTAACTTTCAAATTCAGAAGCACAAGTGTCAATCATCTTATAGACCGGAAGAATTCCCGCGTTTTTCCTTGTGGTAAAAATTTCACTTTCGTTTGTATTCCAAAGATACGCGATTTCCTTATCCGAAAATCCCATTCGTTTTGCCGCTTCCAATGCTTTTATACAATGCGGATTTGCGGAAAGATCATTTTCCATATCCACAATGTTCTTTATCTTTTGAATAAAGAATAAATCAATCGCCGTGGCATCAGAAATGCGCTTCATATCGCAGCCTTTTCTTAAAAGCTCGGCGATGGCATATATACGGTCATCTGTACCGATTTTGATGTATTCTAGCAATTCGTCAACGGTGTTCTCATCAAATTTACGATGATGCAGATGATATAGCCCTATTTCGAGGGAACGCACTGCTTTCAGTAGACTTTCTTCCGCCGTGCGACCGATGCTCATGACTTCGCCAGTTGCCTTCATCTGTGTGCTGAGGGTGTTATTCGCGTCGGCAAATTTATCAAATGGGAATCGGGGCATTTTGGTAACAATATAATCGAGTGTCGGCTCAAAGGAGGCAGGCGTATTCGCAATTCTGATTTCATCTAGCGTCATACCTACGCCGATTTTGGCTGACACACGGGCAATCGGATATCCGCTGGCCTTTGAAGCGAGTGCAGAGGAACGGGAGACCCTGGGATTTACTTCAATCAAATAATATTGAAAAGATTTAGGATCAACTGCAAACTGAACATTGCAGCCGCCTTCTATTTTCAATGCTCTGATAATTTTCAGGGCACTGTTGCGGAGCATTTGATATTCTTTATTGGTAAGCGTTTGGGAGGGACATACAACAATAGAATCGCCGGTGTGAATCCCCACCGGATCTAAGTTTTCCATATTACATACGGTGACAGCAGTATCATTTGCATCTCTGATGACTTCGTATTCGATTTCTTTATAGCCCTTTATGCTCTTCTCAATCAACACCTGATGCACAGGGGAAAGAGAAAGGGCATTTTTCATCATTGGGAGAAATTCCGTTTCATCATCGGCGAAGCCGCCGCCTGTGCCGCCCAAGGTAAATGCCGGACGGAGGACCACTGGAAATCCAATTTTCCGAGCGACTTTTAGTCCATCTTCTACAGAGGTGGCGATATCAGACGGTAAAACCGGCTCTCCCAATTCCTCGCACAATTCTTTGAACAGTTCCCGGTCTTCCGCACGTTCTATACTGCTGCTCTGTGTTCCGAGCAGTTTCACGCGGCATTCCGCAAGGACGCCTTTTTTCTCAAGCTGCATCGCAAGATTGAGCCCGGTTTGACCGCCAATCCCCGGAAGGATGGCATCCGGTCGCTCATAGCGGACGATTTTAGAAATATATTCAAGGGTTAAAGGCTCCATATACACCTTGTCCGCAATGCTTATATCCGTCATAATCGTAGCCGGGTTAGAATTGCACAACACCACCTCATAGCCTTCCTCTTTTAAAGCGAGGCAGGCCTGTGTTCCGGCATAGTCAAATTCCGCAGCCTGACCGATGACAATCGGACCGGAACCGATAACCAGCACTTTTTTAATATCTGTTCTTTTAGGCATCTTTATTCTCCTCCTGCATCATCTGAATAAAACGGTCAAACAAATAGGAACTGTCTTCCGGTCCGGGAGCACTTTCAGGATGATACTGCACCGAAAAAACTTTATCCTTTTCACAACATACACCCTCTATCGTATGATCTAGAAGATTGATATGCGTCACCGTAAGAGGTGTATTTTCAAGGCTTTTCCTGTCGACCGCATAGGAATGATTTTGCGATGTGATTTCGATTCTTCCGGTCTGTACGTTTCGCACAGGATGGTTGCCGCCCCGATGTCCAAATTTTAGCTTATAACATTTTGCGCCATAGGAAAGACAAATGATCTGATGGCCAAGGCAGATCCCGAAAATCGGATATTTTCCATGAAGGATCTGAATCGTTTCAATGACACAGGGAACATCACCGGGGTCTCCCGGGCCGTTTGAAATAAAAACGCCATCGGGACTCAGCGTTTCGATCTCTTCCGCAGTTGTATTGTAAGGAACGACTGTAACCTCACAGTTTCTCTTCTGTAAAGAACGGACAATGTTCTGCTTCATACCGCAGTCAATCGCCACCACGTGAAATTTTGCATGCTCGCATCCCTCGGTATGCTTTTGGGGGCTGCTTACTTTTGACACCGCATCCGTGGGAAGAACCGTGTTTTATTACAACTGCCTGATATGTATAAGAGGGATCGGAGAGGATTTCCTGATAGCCCACCATAGATGTGTTAAATACGATTTCGCAAACCCGTTCGGATCGGTCTCCAAAGGAATAGCCCAGATATTCGTTTCCATCCTCAAAAATAAGTTTGCAGTTATATTCCTTTTGCATATTGTCTACCTCGCTTTATTTTCGTTTCTTTGATTCTTTGAGGATAATTTTTGCTCAAAGCGATCTTTTCGTGTATCGTTTGGGACAGCGGTAGGATAGCACCCGTCAAAGCAGGCGCTGCAATAGTGATTGTTTCCTATCATGGCTTTTAGTTCGTCAACGGGCAGATATCCGAGGGTATCAGCACCGATGATTTCTGCAATTTTTTCTACCGCATATTTACAAGCAATTAAATGTTCTTCCGAGTCAATATCCGTTCCGTAATAGCAAGGGTGTAAAAACGGCGGAGAGGATATTCTCATATGGATTTCCGAAGCGCCTGCTTCACGCAAAAGCTTTACAATGCGGCCGCTTGTCGTACCTCGGACAATGGAATCGTCAACCAATACCACTCGTTTTCCTCTGACATTTTCTTCAATGGCGGAAAGCTTGATTTTCACCTGATCTAAACGACTGGTCTGGCCGGGAGATATGAAAGTCCTGCCAATATATTTGTTCTTGATTAACCCGATTGTATAAGGAATGCCGGATTCTTTACTGAATCCCAATGCTGCATCCAAACCGGAGTCCGGAACGCCAATAACGAGATCTGCCTCTACAGGATGGCGCCTTGCAAGGATTTCTCCGGCTCTGAAGCGCGCCGAATGAACTGATATCTCATCAATGACTGAATCCGGTCTTGCAAAATAGATGTATTCAAAAGAACACAAACATTTTTCTTTTTTATTGCAATGCTCTGTGCGGGAGATCACGTTATCTCCGTCAAATACCAAAATTTCTCCGGGGTTCACATCTCGGATCAATTTAGCTCCGACCGCATTCAGTGCAGCGCTTTCCGACGCCACTACATACAGATCGTCCGCTGTTTTTCCATAGCAAAGCGGACGGAAACCGTAGGGATCTCTTGCACAGATCAGCTTTTGCGGAGACATCAAAACCAAAGAATACGCCCCGTCCAGGATATTCATCGCACGGCTGAGCGCTTCCTCTATGGAAGCGCAGTTGAGTCGTTCTTTTGTGACAATATAAGCAATCGTTTCCGTGTCGCTTGTCGTATGAAAAATAGCGCCGGACAACTCCAAACGATTTCTCAGTTCCGCGGCGTTGCTCAGATTCCCGTTATGAGCAATCGCCATTTTACCTTTTTGATGATTTACCTCTATTGGCTGGCAGTTGTTTCGGTTTGTTCCTCCGGTCGTCCCGTACCGGACATGACCGACTGCTAGTTTTCCTCTTGGGAAAGAAGACAGAATTCCGCTTTGGAAAACCTCTCCGACAAGTCCTAAGTCCTTATGAGAATAAAACAGGCCATCATCATTTACAACGATACCGCAGCTTTCCTGACCTCTGTGTTGAAGTGCATATAAGCCGTAATATACAACACTTGCAATATCAGATGAATTCGGAGAAATCACGCCGAACACACCGCATTCTTCATGAATACTCATTTTCCACCCCTCTTTGCGCGTTCAAAAGCCGCGCCTACAAATCCTTTAAAAAGCGGATGCGGTCTGTTTGGCCTGCTCTTGAATTCGGGATGATACTGGACACCTACATAAAAATCACGGTCTGAAATCTCTATCGTTTCCACGAGCCGGCCGTCAGGTGAAGTCCCGGCAAGGGTGAGCCCGGCAGCTTCAAACTGCTGTCTGTAATCATTGTTGAATTCATATCTGTGGCGATGGCGTTCACTGATTTGAGAATTGCCATAACAATTTGCAAGTGTTGTGCCGCTTTTCACTTTGCACGGATATGCTCCAAGCCTTAAGGTACCGCCTTTATCAACCTTATCGCTTTGACCGGGCATAAAGTCTATTACCTTGTTTGCACAGGCCTCGTCAAATTCTCCGGAATTAGCGTCTTTGATACCCAATACATTTCTGGCAAACTCAATAACGGCAATTTGCATACCAAGACAAATCCCGAAATACGGAATCTTATTTTCTCTTGCATATTTCGCTGCAAGGATCATGCCCTCGATTCCGATTTCCACGCTGTACGGTCTGGACTTAATGCGTTCCACCATCTGAATCCACTCTGTCAAATCCGGCTTTCCCGTCTGTAATCCAAGTTCACGGCAAACCACTCCGGAGAAATTGGATTTTTCCAGCATAAGCGGTGCTTCATACAACACCGGAAGCGTAATATTCTCAATCACACAATCGGGTTTCACATTGCAAAACATCGATATTTTCCTGAAAATGGATTCTTCTAACGGTCTGTCGCAGCGCAGAACAATGATGTTCGGATTGATCCCCATTCCTTGAAGCTCTTTCACAGAGTGTTGCGTCGGCTTCGATTTGTGCTCATCCGAACCGCTTAAGAACGGCACTAATGTCACATGGAGAAACAAGCTGTTTTCTCTGCCAACCTCCAAAGAAATCTGTCTGACCGCCTCCAAAAACGGCTGAGACTCGATATCACCGATGGTACCGCCGATTTCTGTGATCACCACATCGGCATCGGTTTGTTTTCCTACGCGGTAAACAAATGCCTTGATTTCATCCGTGATATGCGGAATTACCTGAACGGTGGAGCCGAGATATTCCCCTCTGCGCTCTTTGTTCAGCACGTTCCAGTATACCTTGCCTGTAGTAAGGTTGGAGAACTTATTCAGATTCTCATCGATAAAACGTTCATAATGTCCGAGATCCAGGTCTGTTTCCGCGCCGTCCTCAGTTACATATACCTCTCCGTGCTGATACGGGCTCATGGTACCCGGGTCAACATTGATATAGGGATCCAATTTTTGGGCGGCTACTTTCAGCCCTCTTGATTTTAACAGTCTACCTAGAGAAGCTGCCGTAATGCCTTTTCCGAGGCCGGAAACAACGCCGCCCGTAACAAAAATATATTTCGTCATGTTTTTATCCTCACTCCCACTCCACTGTTGAAGGTGGTTTTGATGTAATATCATAAACAACTCGTGTAATTTGTGCGATTTCATTGGTAATTCTGGAACTTGCACGTTCGAGCAGTTCATACGGAAGCCGCGTCCATTCCGCCGTCATAAAGTCGTCGGTAGTGACGGCACGAAGCGCAATCGTATATCCATAAGTTCGAGCATCTCCCTTTACGCCCACGCTGCGAAGATCAGTAAGTACAGCAAAATACTGATTTGACATTGCTTCTGCCGAATACGCAGCGACTTCTTCGCGGAAAATCGCATCCGCGTCACGAAGCAGGTCAAGTTTTTCTTTTGTAATTTCTCCGATTACTCTTACGGCAAGCCCCGGACCGGGGAACGGCTGTCTGTATACAAGTTCTCTCGGCAAGCCGAGTTTATTGCCCACCTCACGTACCTCATCCTTAAACAGATCGCGAAGCGGTTCTACAATACTGTCAAAAGCAATCACATCAGGAAGACCTCCTACATTGTGGTGACTTTTAATCGTAGCAGTATCCCCTTTGCCGCTTTCCACTACATCGGGATAGATGGTTCCTTGAGCAAGTGCATGGATTTTGCCAAGTTTTTTTGCTTCTGCCTCAAAGACACGAATAAATTCTTCGCCGATTATTTTTCGCTTCCGCTCTGGCTCTGTGACACCGAAAAGTTTTTTTAGAAAGCGTTCTTCCGCATTTACACGGATCAGGTTCATGCCAAATTTTCCGCGAAATGTGTTTTCTACGAAATCGCCTTCATTTTTCCGTAAAAGGCCATGGTCTACAAACACACAGATTAAATTTTCACCGATCGCCTGATATAGTAACGCGGCGGCTACCGAGGAATCGACGCCTCCAGAAAGTGCTAACAGCACTTTCTTTCCGGCAAGTTCACGCTTGTATCTTTCTACAGAGCGGTCAATGAAATCCTCCATTTTCCAATTCCCGCTGCAGCCACATATATCAAAAAGGAAATTGCGAAGCATTGCTGCACCGTACTCGGTGTGGGCAACCTCTGGATGAAACTGCACGCCGTACAAACGGCGTCTTTCATCACTCATGGCGGCGCATGGACATTTTACCGTTTTGGCAATAACCGAAAAGCCCGCAGGAACGTCTTTGATATAATCCGTATGGCTCATCCAGCAGATGCTTTCTTCCGGTATATCTCGAAACAAAGGACTGCTTAACATCGTTACTGAAGTTTTTCCGTATTCGCTTGAATTCTCGGCACTGCAAATTTCGCCTCCCGATAGGTATGCCAGCAGCTGATCTCCGTAGCAAATTCCTAAAATCGGAATGCCGAGATTCAAAACAGCAGGATCATAGTGCGGGGAAGAACTGTCGTACACACGATTCGGGCCGCCGGTAAATATAATTCCTTTATATTTATTTTTGATGATTTGCTCTGGCGTAATCTTATTATATGGTTTGATTTCAGCATATACGTGATGCTCCCGAACCCGTCTTGCAATTAGTTGATTATATTGACCACCGAAGTCTAAAACAAGGATTTTTTCTTGCATAATATGCTACCTGCCTTTACAATATGATTTCTGCTAATCCTCAAAAGACTAGTTTAATCTCAATATAAAATTATCAACCCTTTTGAGGGATCTGTCAATGTGTTCCGTTTGTAATTTTCGCGCAGGTGCCTGTTCTTTGGAAATCGGCTTACCCAATTGCATTTTTGCTCTTGCAAGTGATACCCAACGCTTATGCCAAATTTGATCCCGTGGATCGGAGGGAAACAGATTTAATGGATATTCAGAAGGATATGGGTTCGGCATATATTTTGTTCTCCTTATTTTTAATAATGATACTGTTTCTTTCCGGGCCAACAGAAATATACGTAACAGGACATCCGACCGCCTGTTCAATGAACGTTATATATTCTTGCGCCGCCTTCGGAAGTTGCTCCCATTCCCGGACTTTTGATATGTCGCACATCCATCCGTTAAAATATTCGATCACTGGCGTTGCCTTCTTCAGTGCGGATGGGAAAGGGAAACTGGTTATTATATTACCATCTAGTAGATAGGAAGTACATACCGGGATTTTTTCCATGCTGCTCAGTACATCTAATTTTGTAATTGCAATTTCCGTTGCAGCCTGAACCTCGATCCCGTAGGAAGTTGCCACCGTGTCGAGCGCTCCCACACGGCGCGGTCTGCCAGTTTTGGCTCCATATTCTCCGCCGGCCTCACGCAAGCGTTCTGCTTCTTCACCGAAGAGTTCCGAAACAAAGGGACCTTCGCCAACACAAGTGGAATAAGCTTTGACAATGCCGAGAACACGCTCTATTTTAGCACCGGGGAACCCGGAGCCGATCGGCGCATATGCCGCGGTGGTATTGGAGGAGGTGGTATAAGGATATATGCCATAATCCAAATCTCTGAGAGATCCAAGTTGTGCTTCAAACAGGATTTTCTTTCCGCTTCTGGATGCATTTTTTAAAAAGGCTCCGGCGTCGCAGACGAAGGGTTTGATTTTTTCACAGTAATCAAAAATCCATTTATTTAGCATTTGTCTGGTATACGGCTTTGCGCCGTATATTCTTGTGAGTGTCAAATTTTTCCACTCCATAAGGTCATAGAGATGTGTTCTCAGTTCCTCCGGATAGAAAAGTTCGCCTGCAAGTACCGTTTTCTTTTGATGTTTGTCCGAATAAAACGGAGCGATTCCCTGCTTGGTGGATCCGTATTTTTTATCTCCAAGCCGCTCTTCCTCCAGTGTGTCCATTTCTCTGTGCCAGGGAAGCAACAGGGATGCTCGGTCGCTAATTTTCAAATGATCCGGTGTGATTCGCACCCCCTTCTCTGTGACTTGTTTGATTTCTTCCCAAAGATTTTCAGGGTCAAGTGCTACCCCATTCCCCAAAACATTTACAACGCCATCTCTGAAAATTCCAGACGGCAGAAGATGCAGGGCAAATTTACCTTTATCATTGATAACCGTGTGCCCCGCGTTTCCGCCGCCCTGATATCGAACAACAACATCATAATCCTCAGTTAAAAGGTCAACCATACGACCTTTTCCCTCATCACCCCAGTTAATTCCAACAATTGCGCAATTCGACATACAAGATCCTTTCTTTCCCTATGTATTTTAGTTTTTGTTTTTCCAGCGCCGTACTTTTTCTTTTATTTTCCGCTGTCGCCGTAGTTTGAAAGAACTCTAGCAGAAGGATCGTTAACATTGCAGCCTTTCCACGTCTTGTTGGGCATCCAAAAGTCTGTGATCATTTGCGACTGTCCAGGATAGTATTTTTCAAATAGTTCCCGATACAAAAGGGATTCTTTTGTGAAAGGCTTAGCGTGCGTATATTTCTCACATTTTTCCTTAAATTCACTGTCCGTATAGACGCTTTCGGCATATTCTTTGAGATCGTCAACCATAGAGTGGCCGACTGCGTCGGAAAAAGCTGCTTTTTCGCGCCAAAGGATTTCTTCCGGCAAATATTTGCTATCCTCAAAAGCATGACGGAGCAGATACTTTCCTTTTCCATATTTGTTCAGTTTCATTTCCGGATCAATCGCCAGGACATACTTCACAAAATCCAAATCGCCGAAAGGCACTCTTGCTTCCAGAGAGTTTACAGATATGCAGCGATCCGCGCGAAGCACATCATACATATGAAGCTCTCTCACTCGCTTTTGCGATTCTTCCTGAAAGGCTGCCGCGTTCGGAGCAAAATCGGTATATTTATAGCCGAACAGCTCATCGGAGATTTCTCCTGTCAGCAGGACACGAAGATCGGTCGTTTCATGAATGGCTTTACAGATTAAATACATTCCCATGCTAGCTCTAATCGTAGTAATATCAAAGGTTCCGAGAAGATAAACGACCTGTTCCAGAGCAGAAAGAACGTCCTCCTTAGTGATGATGATCTCTCTGTGATCACTGCCGATATAATCGGCCACCTGTTTTGCATATTTTAAGTCAATGGCGTCCTCATTCATCCCAATCGCAAATGTCTGAATCGGATCCCTGCTTTTTTTTGCCGCAATCGCGCAAACCAGAGAAGAATCAAGGCCTCCGGAGAGCAGGAACCCAACCTTCGCATCGGCGATCAATCGTTTTTCCACACCGGAAACAAGCTTTTCTTTTATATTGCGGCATATAGTTTCCAAATCATCTTGCACGATATTCGCTACAGCGGTAATATCACAATAACAGATAAATTTTCCGTTCTTGTAATAATGCCCGGGAGGAAACGGCATAATTTTATCGACAATTCCTATGAGGTTTTTGGCCTCACTTGCAAAAAGGATTGTACCGGATTCGTCATATCCGTAATAAAGCGGGCGGATGCCAATGGGATCTCTTGCTGCAATATATTCCTCTGTTTCCCCGTCATAGAGAATCAGAGCATATTCAGCGTCGAGCATACCGAACATTTCTACGCCGTATTCCCTGTAAAGCGGCAGAATGATTTCGCAATCCGAATTGCTTTTGAAGGTATATTTTTTAGATAATTTCTTTTTTATTTTTTCAAACCCATAGATTTCGCCGTTACATACAACATAACTCTTTTCATGACGAAAAGGCTGCATTCCTTCCGGATGTAGCCCCATAATAGCCAAACGGTGAAAACCTAAAAGGCCTTTTCCCGTATCGATGATTCTGCTGTCGTCCGGTCCGCGGGAAATCGTTCTGCGGAAACCGGACTGAAACGCTTCGACAGTAGCCGTTGCGCCGCAATAACCCATAATAGAACACATATTCATATCCTCCTGAATCTTAAGAAATTTGCCGCGTTCTTATCTATTTATCCAGAAGCCTTCTGTAAAGGCCCTTTTAACTGAAACATAACACTTGCGGTGCCCCATCTTTTTCAGATTGGAGCCCGACAAGTATGATTCTCACAGAATCTGCTGTGCGGCTCTCACCATCCCGCGCTCGCTGTAAGCAATTTTCCGTGCTACTTTTCACTCTACATCCTGCAAAGCATCGTATCCTTCTTCGCCGGTACGAACTTTAACAACATTTTCCACATCATAAACGAAAATTTTACCATCGCCGATATGTCCTGTGTAAAGTACTTCCTTAGCGGCCTCAATCACACTTCTTACCGGCACTTTACTGACTACTATGTCTACCTGAATTTTCGGAAGAAGTGTGGCTTCAACCTCAACACCACGGTAATACTCCGGTTTTCCCTTCTGCTGTCCGCATCCAAGCACGTGAGATACCGTCATTCCAGTGATACCAAGTTCCGTCATCGCTTTTTTCAATGCTTCAAAACGATTTTCTTTACAGATAATTTCAACTTTAGTAAACTTGGGCGTTCCGTCCTCAAAAGCTGGAACCTTTTTAACCGGTACAGCTTCCGCTACCGGAATTTCCCCGCGGACTGCGACGGCTGCTTCATACCCATAATCAAGACTTTCCACTGCCGGAACAAAATCAGCGTATGCGCTTGGAAGGCCGTGTTCTGTACTGTCAAGGCCCTTGATTTCTTCTTCTTCGGAAACTCGAAGCCCCACTGTTTTTTTGATGAGGAAGAATGTTGCCGTCATCAAAATGGCAGTCCATGCAAGGACAGCAACAATACCAACCGCCTGAATACCGAGCAGTTTTGCACTTCCGGTGTAGAACAGACCGCTTAATCCAGCCGGAGCTTTCGGATTTGCCAAAAGACCGACCGCTATGGTTCCCCAAATTCCATTTGCAAGGTGGACCCCTACTGCTCCTACGGGATCATCAATATGTAATTTCAAATCAAGAAATTCAACAACGACTACAACAAGTATGCCGGACACAATCCCGACAACGATGGAACCGATGGCATCCAGCGCGTCGCAGCCGGCGGTAATTCCGACCAGTCCTGCAAGCGAAGCATTCAGACACATGGAAACATCAGGTTTGCCGTTCTTAATCCATGTGAAAATCATTGTGGTACAGGTTGCAACAGCAGGCGCAATGGTTGTCGTGAGAAATATGGAGGCGAGCGATGTTCCATCCCAAGCCGCGGCGCCGTTAAATCCGTACCAGCCAAACCATAAGATAAAGCAACCAAGCGCGCCGAGTGTAATGGAATGTCCAGGGATGGCATTTACCTTTTTAATCTTCCCTGCTTTATCTTTTACATATTTGCCGAGACGAGGGCCAACCATGATCGCGCCGATAAGGGCTGTGATCCCACCAACCGAATGGATGGCTGCGGAACCGGCGAAATCGTGGAATCCAAGCTGTGCAAGCCAGCCCTGGGAGTTCCAGATCCAACCGGCTTCTATGGGATATACAAAGAGCGAAATAACGCCCGAGTAAATGCAGTAGGAAACAAACTTTGTTCTCTCTGCCATCGCACCGGAAACGATCGTCGCTGCCGTTGCACAGAATACAAGGTTAAATACAAAACTGGATGCATTCTCTTTAATAAATCCTCCGAAATCAGTGAAAATATCAAGATTCGGAATACCGACAAGCCCAAAAACATAATCCTCTGCCATCATCAAACCGAAACCCAGCAAAACAAAAACGACTGTCCCGATACAAAAATCCATCAGGTTTTTCATGATAATATTGCCGGCATTCTTCGCTCTGGTGAAACCCGTTTCTACCATTGCAAAGCCTGCCTGCATAAAGAATACAAGAGCTGCTCCAATCAGGAACCATACACCAAATACTTCGGATGTTACCGTTTCTTCTATCAGTTTCGTGATTTCATTAATTGCCATATTCATCATCTCCTAAAATAGTTGTCAGCTTTTATCTGACACCAAACAACAGTTCTCCGTATGTAGGGAACGGCCAGTATTTTTTGGCGGTTAAGGTTTCTGCCTCATCACAGACCACACGCAATTCATTCATCTTTGTGAGAAGAATATCGCGGATAGCGGCTGATTCAGTGATGACATTATCACTCTGTCCAACTGCAACAACCGCTTTTTCCAATTCACCTGTTGCAATAAAAATACGCTCAGTAAGAACAGAAAGCTTTTTCATTAGCGTGCTTTCATACGTGCAGGATATCTCATCTGATACCGACTTTTTCAAAGCGGCAGTTTTTGCGAGGTCCTTTACATATGCCTCAACCGCAGGAGCAATTTCACATCTTGCCATATCTACCATAGTGTTGGCCTCGATAATAACAGTTTTACAGTAATTTTCGAGTGTGATTTCACAGCGGGATTTTAGTTCCGCTTCGGAAAACACCTTATGAAAAGTCAGCATATCCACATTCTTTTTGTCAAGAATGTGCGGAATACAATCAGCAGTTGTTCTATAATTAAGCAGTCCTCTCTTTTCCGTTGCTTCCGTAATCCAGGAATTGTCATAGCCATTTCCATTGAAAATAATTCTTTTGTGATCCTTGATCGTCTTACGAATCATCTCATGCAACGCTACTTCGAAATTCTCTGCCTTTTCCAAACGGTCAGCATAGATTTTGAGAGATTCGGCAACCGCGGCATTGAGCATAATGTTTGCACAGGCAATGCTGTTAGAAGAACCAAGCATACGGAATTCAAACTTATTCCCCGTAAAAGCGAAGGGGGAAGTACGGTTACGGTCAGTCGTATCTTTTGTAAATTTCGGCAGCACATTAACGCCGAGCTTCATTTGTGTTGTTCCTGCAGCGCTATACGGCGTACCCGTTTCAATCGCTTCCATAATTGCGTTCAGCTCATCACCAAGGAAAATGGAAACTACGGCAGGAGGTGCTTCGTTTGCCCCCAGACGATGGTCGTTTCCGGCTGTTGCAACAGAAATACGGAGCAAATCCTGATAATCGTCTACCGCTTTAATAACAGCACAAAGAAATAAAAGAAATTGAGCATTTTCATAAGGAGTTTTTCCGGGAGAGAGAAGATTGACGCCGGTATCCGTAGTAAGGGACCAGTTGTTATGTTTCCCGCTGCCATTTACGCCTGCAAAAGGTTTTTCGTGCAGCAGGCAGACAAGACCATGGCGAGCGGCAACCTTTTGCATAATCTCCATAGTGAGCTGGTTATGATCGGTTGCAATGTTGGTGGTGGTATAAATCGGTGCTAGCTCATGCTGCGCAGGAGCGACTTCATTATGTTCAGTCTTGGCAAGGATGCCGAGCTCCCACAGTTCTTTGTTGAGATCCTCCATATAAGCTGCCACACGTGGCTTGATAGCGCCGAAATAGTGGTCATCCATCTCCTGACCTTTCGGCGGTTTTGCGCCGAACAACGTTCTGCCGGTGAACACTAAGTCTTGCCGTTTATTATACATCTCTCTATCTATGAGAAAATACTCCTGCTCCGGTCCGACAGAGGTTTTGACACATTTTACGCTATTGTCTCCGAACAGGCGGATAATGCGCAGCGCTTGCTTGTTAAGTGCCTCCATAGAGCGAAGGAGCGGTGTTTTCTTATCGAGGGCTTCGCCGCCGTAGGAACAAAATGCAGTAGGGATACATAAAGTTTTTCCCTTAATAAATGCGTATGACGTAGGATCCCATGCAGTATAGCCTCTTGCTTCAAACGTTGCTCTTAGTCCGCCAGAAGGGAAAGAAGATGCATCCGGCTCACCCTTAATCAATTCTTTGCCGGAGAACTCCATAATTACGCCACCGTCCGGAGAAGGGGAAATAAAGCTGTCATGTTTTTCCGCTGTAATGCCGGTGAGCGGCTGAAACCAGTGCGTATAGTGTGTGGCTCCATTTTGAACTGCCCAATCCTTCATGGCGGCAGCAACGGCATTTGCCACGCTGATATCCAAATCTTCCCCCTCATCAATCGTCTTCTTGAGAGAATTGTAAACCTTTGCGGTCAGCGTTGCTTTCATCACTCTGTCATCGAAAACCTTACTCCCAAAAAAATCTGTTACTGTGCTCATAGTCGTTCCTCCTTTTCAAATTTAAAGATAAAGATGCGTTCATTCCATCCGAAACGATATAATTAAAATGCCTTTCCCTTTATCTTCATATTCTGCTTCCTCTCTGAAATAAGAAAAGGCGCCTTTAAGGGGGATTTAACCACTTAAAGGCGCCTTTGCCTTTTCATTTATTTTAATGGCAGCCATAAAAAAGAGAACGCCTCTGAGATCGAAATCTCAAAGACGCCCTTGCCTTTTCGAATCGCATTTTACATCGATGGAAAGCGTTTGTCAACCCCCTTTTTACAAATTTTTCTGAACGCTATTTTGTACAACAAACGCAGCCCGGCTTATCGCTTTGACGATAGAAATGCACGATCAAAAAAATCTTAGTTTTTTTTTCAAAAGTATTGACATCGGGATTTTGAAAATATATAATAAGCAAAACCGTTGAGGAAGAGTAAGTAGATTTCATCCCTTTTTCTTCAGAGAGTTGCAGAGAGTGTGATTGCAGCAAAAAATATGAAATCGAATGGACTTCTGAGGGCGAACAGAAAAGATTTGTTTTGGGAACAAGTCTTAGTATGCAAGACGGAGTATGACTCTCTGTAAACAAAAGTCTGCATATGGTTGTATGCGTAAAGTGGGCGTATTATAATGATACGTCAAGCCGGGTGGCACCGCAGGAGTAATTGATACATCCTGTCCCAGCAAATTTTATGATCTGGGACAGGATATTTTTGTTTTCTGTCCCGAAAAACAGAAAGGAGACAGAACGATGTCAGAAAAGAAAATTCCCTACAAAATCTATCTTGAGGAGCAGGAAATGCCCAACGCTTGGTATAATTTGCGTGCCGATATGAAAAAGAAACCGGCGCCATTATTAAACCCAGGGACCCACCAGCCGATGAAAGCTGAGGAACTCGCAGGTGTATTCTGTGAAGAACTCGTCAGTCAGGAACTTGACAACGATACTGCATATTTCGATATCCCCGAAGATATCAGAAACTTTTATAAGATGTATCGTCCTTCCCCTCTTGTGAGAGCATATTGTCTTGAAGAAAAGCTCGGTACTCCCGCAAGAATTTACTACAAATTTGAGGGCAACAACACCAGCGGCAGTCATAAGCTGAACTCTGCGATTGCACAAGCCTACTATGAAAAGAAGCAAGGACTGAAAGGCGTTACCACCGAG
>PPYF01027697.1_pt1 | contig 21694 bp, 22 predicted proteins | sample 1559871 | NCBI WGS metagenome assembly PPYF01 (sample SAMN08240021, study PRJNA423297) | Human gut metagenome, whole genome shotgun sequencing project.
CAGGGACTTTTACAAGTAATAACTAATTAAAAATCAATCATATAACTGATAAAAATTAATTTTTGTCATCTACTAAAATCTGGCTACATCCTCGCTCACAACAGGAAAGGACACAGAACCGTAATACACTTGCCCTCGCCGAGAAAATCAGATTTGAGCGGGAGCAGGAGTTTCTTGAAGACCGCGAAGGATACCGGCTCAAAAAGGACAAGGAGGTGGATTTGCTCCGTTACTTCCGCAAACACCGGGAGGATGAGGTCTATGCCCGTTCAACCCGCATCGGCTTATCGCCGTTTTATAGACTTCCTCGGCAGTATGCCTAAATACAGAAAGTATGTTGAGTTCCTCCGCATGGATCTGCTGACGCCTGAAATAGTCGGCGGTTATGTGGAGTATCTGAAGAAGGTATCTGTCGGAGACGGCGGCGCACGTACATACGGACTGTTCAAGAAAGTCATCACCACAGCCGTCGATGAAGGGCTGATGAAGAAAAATCCGTGCAAAGGTATCGTAATGCGCAAGGATGCTTATGCAATCAAGAAACAGATACTGACACTTGATGAGATAAGGCGGCTTGCCTCGACACCTTTCCCGGGTAGTTATCCCGACATAAGACGTGCATTCCTTTTCAGTCTCTATACCGGCATCCGATGGCGTGACGTAAGCAGGCTCACATACGAGAATGTGGATTTTGCTTCCGGCTTGCTTAAATTCGAGCAGAGCAAGATTGCCGGGCGAAGTAAAAGCAGCAGTGTAGTGACTCCGTTAAGTCCGATGTTGCATAAGATTATCGGAAAGCCGGAGATACCCGGAGATTACAGGCAGATGATTTTCTCGTTGCCCACATGGACTACTTGCGTAAAGCAGTTGGACGCCTGGGTAAAGACAGCTGGCATAGGGAAACATATAACATGGCATTGCGCGAGACATTCTTTCGCAGTCAATATACTCAACGGCGGTGCAAATATCAAGACAGTACAGTCGTTGATGGGACACGCAAGCATCGAAATGACGGAAAAATATCTGCGGGTAGTCGATGAGCTGAAACACAAAGCAATCAACAGTCTTCCGGATATTGAGGTGTAACCTATCAGGCGTTGGCATAATTATGGCGTATATGTGACATGGTATTGACAGGGCATCTTTTTCCTCTCGTTGTTCTATTTCTGAAATCGCCCTATTATAAGCTGTCCTCTGATATAAACCGGAACAACGGTCCTCCAAAAAGGTGGATAGAATAAACTCCGTCCAATCTTCATTTCCAACAATGAGGGTTGGACGGTTATTTTTTCCCTTTTCGCAAATCACGATGGAAAACAAAAAGAAAAAATCGGAGAGTGAAATCGGCAATGGGGATTGCGACTTTGGAGCAAAACCAACCTAACATACGGCAAGGGTTTTGAGCTGCAAAATCAGTTTCGTGCAGCTCAAAACATACCTTGCCGAATCTTGTGATTCCGTTAATATTGACAGGTTTACAAGAAAAATCGAAGCAGCTAAGACAATGTATAAAGGATCAGTGATATTGTTTCAGAATCGCAGTCAGACGAAGTAGTCGACGGTCGTAAGCGTTACGATAGATCGTATTTGGATTATCAATAATAAGAAAAGCGGGGTGAGATAGAGTTCTCCAAAGGTGGAAATCGCCGGCAATCGGTCGGCAATCGTCGGCACTTTCGGAACGCAGCAAATCTTTTTCTGAATGGCTGTCGTTATGATTGCAGTTCCGGTCAGTAAAACGGCCGGTCATTCACTCTGACGAAAGGATGTGCGGAAAGCCATCCTTATGGCGGAAAGGTCTGCCATAACGAAATATGAAAATAAAGTTGAACAGACTTACGGAAATACTCTAATACGGTCAGCACAACGGCAGTTCATTCATATGTATGCCTGAACATATGGAAATACGAACGTATGAACGTATGGATGTACAAACGTATGAACGTATGAACGTATGAATGTATGAATGTCTGAACGTCTGAATGGTCAGACGCATGAATGTACTGATGTACTAACGTAAGGAAATACTGACGTATTGATGTACTAACATATTGATGTATTGATGTACTAACTGATTGCAGATTTTTATTGATTGTATACGGAGTGAACGGGCTGGCGATTTTCAGTTCAATCCACGGATAAGCCGGACATGGTTATCAAGCCGGACATTCCACAAGGCACGGGACAAGTGCCGCACGGCTAAAGCCGTATTACATTACCCATTCCACATATAATAAATGGAAGACCCGATTTATATGGCCTTCACCACACAGGAAGGAGGCGTCAGCAAATTGATTCTTACAGCACTTGTCGCAAGCTACCTGCACTATGTTCTCGAAAAGAAGGCGTTTCATCGTGACGATGATTCCAAAATAAGCAGCACAGGTCGGAACTTTTCCTTACTGTATCTTATATGGTGAATCAAATAACGCAATTTAATGGCTTCGATAAAAGTAAAGTTCCGACCCTCGACTGTCGCTGACCACGAGGGCACAATCTACTATCAGATTATCCACGAGAGGAAGGTGCGACAGCTTCTGACCGAATACTCCCTGTTCAACTTCATGGAGAGCATCATCGCCAAACTGAAACATAACGGCAAGATACGAACCTCAGAGACCTACAAATCCACTCTCAACAGTTTCAAGAAGTTCCGAGAGGACGAGGACATAATGCTCGACTGCATTACCTCGGAAACTATGGAGGCGTATGAGGCATGGCATAAGAATCGAGGGGTAGCTCCTAACACCATCTCGTTCTACACCCGCATCCTGCGTGCCGTCTATAACCGTGCGGTTGAGGACGACATCATAGAGAACCGCAATCCGTTCCGTCATGTCTATACAGGAGTGGATAAGACAGTCAAACGAGCATTGCCTTTGGCAGTCATTAAGAAAATCAAGGCTCTGGACCTGTCTCTGACTCCGGCACTTGACTATGCCCGCGATATGTTCCTTATGAGCTTTTATCTCAGAGGAATGAGCTTCATCGACATGGCATTTCTGAAAAAGACTGACCTCAAAAACGGCTATGTAACATACCGTCGCCGCAAGACCGGTCAGCAACTGACCATCGAATGGACAAAGGAAATGCAGATGATACTCGACAAGTATCCCGAAAATAAAAGCGACTATCTGTTGCCCGTCATCCGCAATCCCGGACTCAATGAGCGATACACCTACCGCAACACCGGATACAATATCAATCACAGTCTGAAACGTATCGCCGGTATGGTCGGAGTAACAATCCCTCTGACCCTCTACGTCGCCCGTCACAGCTGGGCTTCCGCCGCCAAAGCCAAAGGCATCCCCCTCTCCGTAATCTCCGAAGGAATGGGTCACGACAGCGAGGCAACCACCCAAATCTACCTCGCCAGCCTCGACACTTCCGTCGTTGATAAAGCCAACTCCCTAATCCTAAAGTCTCTCAAATAGCCTTTCGGTCATGTTAAATTGGTCCCCCTAAACATCTCCATCCCCCTAAAAATACTATTGCCTCAGCACCACCCGGTTCTGAGGCTTTCTTGTTTTGCAATCATCCAAATCTCTTGCCGAGAGAGACTTACCCAAATGCAAAGTTAGCGATTATACTTCACATACACACCATAAAAGACAAAAAAAGACAAAAACTTTTTTCTTGAACTTAATTTGGCAATACTCTGTAACATGTTTGTTTAGCAACAGACTTTTGAACGTAATGTTTAACTTGCATATTCATTGTAAGATAGCCGAGCATCCAAATCTCTCGGCAAGAGTGAATGACCTTATCCAACAGAAATAGACCAGTCACCATGGAACTCGACCTCTATACAGACCAGGAGATCGCTCAGGCGATACTTCGCAGGGACACCCTCATCACGAAGGAGTATCTGTATAGGAAGTGCTATCCGCTGTTCAAAGCTATTTATGATAAGTACTACACGGACTGCGAGAATCCCATTGAACTGATTAACGAGATTTACGTATACATCCTCATGCCCCATCGTGAAACTCACCGATCCAAGTTGCAGGACTTTGGGTTTAGGTGTACCCTCACCATGTGGCTCAAGATTGTGACCGAGAACTATTGCCACCAGTTGTTTGCCAAAAGGATTCCTTCCAATGAAAATAATGATGTCGCCGATGATAGAAATGACATGGGTGACGACTCTTTCATAGCAAACACCCGAAAACTCGATATGGACGACGTGCAGAAAATACTCTCGATGATGCCCAATCAACGCTACCGCAAGTTGATTGAGTATCGCTATGTCGATGAAAAATCGAACGAGGAGACTGCGCAACTGCTTGAAATGTCGATGGCAAACTACTATAACTGCCACAAACGTGCGAAAGCGCAGTATTGTGAAGTTTTGAGAAAGGAGGGCCTGATATGATTGATGATGAACTGCTGAACAAATTCGACCGTATTCAAGACCTCCCTGTCTCGGAAGAGATGCTGGGTGCGTATATAGAAGATAAATTAGATAATGCTGAACGAGAATTCATTCAACAAGAAATTAATTCCGATCTCAGTCTAATAAATTTATCTCACAGCATAACTGAAGATATTGAATCGGAGTTGAATTTTGATGCACCTCTGATAGATTCAATAGAATTGCCACTCTTTATTGATGAATTCCAAATTCAAGAGGCCCAACAGCTGGAATATTTGCCGTCAATTGAACCAATTGAAATTATTGATTCCTTTGATTTACCTGATGTTGCTGAAGAATACTCGGATGATTTGGATGACGATTTAGCAAACGAATAAAAACTTAGTTTATGTCATCGAAAGCAAACATAGTCATACCACCTGCCGCTGGACTATTGGTATATAAAGCCTACAAGAGTGGCACTTTTGGATCACTTAAAGAAAAGATTTTCAATCACAATTCCGAGGGAACTGGTGAAACCATTGAAAATCCCGCACATGAGAATCTCAATACGAATCTCAGTAGTGCGAACCCGAGCGTGTCCACTATCCCAGTAGAAGAAGCAGATACAATTCATGGATTACCTGCTCTAGACATAGAATTCGATCCCACCGTCTATCAATTCTATGAAGACACCTGTGCAATCCAGTCACAACATCTTATTCTTCAACAATATGGTATTGACGTTACTCAAGAAGAACTAATTGAGATAGCAAAGGAAAACGGTTGGTATGCCGAAGGATATGGCACACCTATGGATATGGTCGGAAAATTACTTGAGTACTACGGAGTAGACATTCATGGCTCTCAATGGAACAATATTTTCAACTTATCCAATGAATTAGCACAAGGTCATCAACTTATAGTAGGAGTGGATGCCTACGAACTTGCTTTCCCAGAGGAAACTCAGGACTGGGATGCGCTATACGGAGAACAAGCTAATCATGCATTGGTGGTTGTAGGCATTGACACTTCTGATCCTGACAATGTTCAGGTTATCGTAACAGATCCTGGCACCGGGAATCGCCAAATGGCTTATCCCGCAGACCAATTCATTGACGCTTGGAAAGATTCCAACTGCTTTATGGTGTCAACGGATTCTGTTCCAACGAATCTTACATGGGATTACTCTCCAATCGACAATTTCGCTGGTATTCCTGTCGATTCTTTAGACCGTCTTTCGGGTATGGACATCGATATGAGTTCTACGGAAACTTATGACAATTTTGTCGACGATCTTTTGGCTAATCCCTCCGCTTTTGATGATATACTTTGTCAATACGCAGACCTATTTGACATTCAATCTGATGATGATTGCTAATTTCTCATCCAAATGATTAACATTGACGCTACTTTGGATTATATACAGACCATTAACTCTTCTTATCTAAGTGGAGCAGATGGTCGCGAAATATCTAAAAGGATTAGGTCTATTCAATCTAAACGAAAAGATACTAAATTATATTTAGCCGTTATTGGAGAGTTTAGTTCCGGTAAAAGTACATTTATTAACGCGCTACTAGGATTTAGACTTCTTAAAGAAGCTGTTATGCCGACAACTGCATGTGCCACATATATTGAGTGTCATGCGCAAAAATTGTCCTTAAAGGTCTCATTTTTTGACGGAGCAAGTTTTTTTGCTACGGAGTCTAATTACGATAACCTCAAAGATTATCTTACCTCTACGTTTAAGAAGGATGCATCTGATATAACACAAATTATTACGTTAATAACATCAGACCAACAGGTTGCTAGGACCGTAAAGTCCCTTAACATAAAAGTTCCGGGCAATGCAATCCCTAAAAATATAGTTGTTATTGATACACCCGGATTCAATCCTGGCTCTAATTCCGTAGATAATCATCAAGAGATTACTCGATACGTTGTTGAAAATATTGCAGATGCTGCAATTATCTTGACATCTCAGGAACAAGCCATGTCTGCAACATTATCTCGATTCTTGAATGCAAATCTAAAAAGATGCCTTCATAGGTGCATATACATAGTAACGAAAATAGATACCCTTGACGATACATCCTCTCGTAAAGAGGTCTTAGATTACGTAAGACAACGAATCAAAACTGATTTGGATATAAATTCGCCTAGATTATATGGTCTCAGTGCTGTAACTATGTTGCCGGTGAAACATATCCCTTTAGGCAAAGAGCACGAATGGCCATGCTTAAAAAGGGCATTCGGGGAGTTTGTGCAAACTACATGGTCAGAATTGCAGTCATCTAAGGAATACGTTCTTTCAGAACATGTAAACATATTGGTCAAGGATATAGCGAGACTTTGCGCTGATATGTTGCAGAAGAAAGAACTTGAAATAAAAAAAGACAAACAGTTTTTAGAAGATCATAGAGTTGAGGCGATACAAACAGTATGTAATAAAATGGTTGTGTCATCTTCTAATGCCATTAATGAAGTTTTTGCCAACCTTAGAATCTCCTTTTCCTCTGCAGAGAGCAAAAGCATATCATCAGCTACAGACATAATCAATACTGGCTCTATGTCTCTTTCTTCTTTTCAGTCATCAAAAATGCCTGAAATAAAAACCGCGGTGGAAGAAGCTGCTAAAAATGCATTATCTTCTCTTAATTCATCAATAAATAGTAAAGTTGGTAATTGCGTTAGAACACAATTGAAAAAGATGTCAGATGTATTTGCATCACATTATTCTCAATTCCCTTCTCTCAAACCGACACAAACAGCTCCATCAACTAACTTAGTTAAATTCAAAACACCAAACCTGAATTTCAACATAGCGGTGTCAAAGATTGAAGCTCTTGACTCGAAAGAAAACAAAGCGGCCGGAGGAGGTGCCGCCGCAGGTGCTGGAGTAGGTTTCCTATTCGGAGGCCCCATAGGTGCTCTAGTAGGAGGTGCAATCGGAATGTTTGGCGGCATTATTGCTGGAGATAAGTCCGACGAAATGCGAGCTTCTGCATTACCATTGGTGAAAAATGAAATATCATCTTTTTACTCATCGCTTAGAATAAGAGTCGATAACGAGATCAACATCATAAAACAAAAATATTTAAATTTATTAAAGTCTTTTGCCCAAGACCATATAACAAAATATGGTGTTGCTGTGCAAAAACTCATGCAAGAGCATCAAGCCAAAATACGTGACCTTAATGAGCAGGTCAAGAGTTTACGGAATGCATTGATTGGACTCCAAAATGTCCAAGATGATGTAGAACACGAATTAGCAATTCTAAAAATTAAATAATCTCCCGAAAATGGATAAAAAACAACTTCTCCAAAAGCTTTCGGAAGATCTGTCCGCGAAGCATATCTATGATGAGTACATAAAAGATGTCTCATCGTTAAACACGGGCAATGTGAGATTCGGCATAATGGGTCAACCAAATACAGCCAAAACGACCTTAATCAATGGCTTGTTGGGGACAAATTTGCCGGTTTCTAATCTTCCATCTCAGACTAACTATACCATTAATTACGGTAAGGTTAGTAAAGATTCTACAGTTCAAGAGAATAGAGGCACAGAAATCGTTGTTGATTCTGACTGGTTAAAAAATCACAACCTTTCAATCCTCGAAATAAACAATGACATCGTTCCTGATGAGACTTCTCCGATGGAATTATGTTCAATCGTATCAAAATGTGATGTCTGCATTTATCTTATAAATGCTCAATCGGCGTTAAATCGGACGGATTTATTCATCTTGAATAATCTGAAAGACATTAACATGCCTACTATTCTTGTTCTGTCAAGATTAGATCTCCTGTCTCAAGAGGATCAGAATGAGGTATACTCATATGTAAAATCAAACATTTCTGAATTTACCAATGTTAGTTTACCCTTACTCTCTGATTCTATCAGCAAGTCCTCTTCGGTTATAAAAGGCGAAGTAGAAAAAAGCCTTTCTCAGGTAAATGTTAAGGCGATACGTTCCAACTTTGAAAACTTTTATCTTACCATAGCAATAGGTCAGTTATACGAAATCTGTCAGGCTCATATAGACGAATGCGATGAAAAGAAGCATTCGATTGAGCAACTCGCATCAGATAAGATGTTCAAGTTGGACGAAAAGTCTACACAATGGCTTTCAGTAGAATCAAATCTTCGTCAAAGAATATGCGCCATTTCTGATAAACTTCGTACCTTCATGGCAGATCGTAAAGACGACATGCTCCGCCGTCTTTCTCACGATGTTGACGTATGTGGCGATGTTAAACTATTTTGGGAAAAAGATTTCCCATTCCGTTTAGAAGAAATGGTTCGTTCCGAGATGGGTTCAGCCACACAACTTGTTAATCAAGAATTGATAAAAACCATTCAATGGTTACAAGACGAGTTGCTAAAACAATTCAGGTGCAAAATCTCGCTTACAACAGGTATCGTTAATGAGCGAGGGAAAAGCACCATACAGAATCCTGACGAAGTATCTATCGCCGATACTCAAAGACTTAAAATTGTCACTCGTATTGGTACAGCGGCAACCGTTATTGCTGCCGGGGCTTTATTTGCCACATCTGGCATTGGAGGCATCATTATGGCCGTAAGTATGGTTTCAGGCTTAGGTGCAGAGTTCTTTATGCGCAAACAAAACAACGACTCAAAAGAGCAAATAAAGAAGCATCTGCCTGACATTATAGAAAGAGCAAATCTTCAGCTTATTACGGATTATGAGTCAAAGATTCAAGAAGTAACAGCCGATCTTATCTCACACCTTCAAACGCTGAAATCCGACTGGATTGAATCATCCAAGAAAACCATTGAGCAGGAAAAAGCAATTGCCATTTTTAACTTTGGCTCTGCAAAATGGGATTCCATAATGGCTCGTATCAACCAATTAAGTGAAATCCTAATTAAATAAAAATGATAACTCCAGATCAATTCAAACGAGCTTGTGGGACATTGCTTGGAATTGTCAACAAACAGTCTGCTATTTCTGCTAAGGCTAATTTGGGAGACAAATCCTCAATGGACTCACTTAGTGAAGCAAGTGGTCAGCTCAATGATGACACCTTGCGAGTCCTTGTGATGGGTAAGTTTTCTAGCGGCAAGTCGACGTTCCTTAATGCTCTTATGGGACAAAAATTACTTCCCGCAAAACCTACCCCGACAACGGCAGTAATCGGTGAAATTGTTTATTCTGAAACAGCAGAAGCTATTCTTCACCCAAAGAAAGGATATGCTGGTGGCAATAAGCCTTTCACGATAAAGGTTGATGAACTATCTAAATACATCGTCATTGACCATACTCAAGCAACGGCAGATAAGAAAAAGGCAGACAATCCTTTTAGCAAGATTGTCATCAAATATCCCCTTACTATCTGTAAACATGGAATAATGTTTGTTGATTCTCCTGGACTAGATGATCCCACCTGTCATGATGCAATAACAAAGGATTACCTCCCTACCGCAGATGCCATCCTCTATTGCATGAATTCAAGTTGCGCATTCAGTGAGAAAGACAAGGTCGAGATTGAGCGTCTCATCTCTCTAGGATATAAATCCATAATCTTTGTCCTGACATATTACGATGTCTTGCTTTATAATGATAGCATGAATGGCACTAACGATGCAGAAGATACTAAGCGTCATTACACAAAATTGCTATCTAAATATACCGATTTAGGAGAAAATGGCATCTTCTTTGTCGGCTCGCTTCCGGCACTTAATGCAAAGCTTAATAATAAGCCGGAACTGCTATCACGTAGTAATTTCCCACCGCTTGAGCGTCGACTTGATGAAATCCTTTTTAATGAAAAGGGGCGTATGAAATTGCTTAAAGCCCTATATTCTACTCGAAGAGTTAATCGTGTTACCTCTCAGCATCTCACTGATCTCATCGAAGTCGCAAATTCGGATAAATCGGGCTTGTCTAATCGCATTCATGATGCCCAAAACAAGCTAAATCAAGCACAAGCTAAAGCGAATGAAATTCTCTCACAGTTTCGTTATAGCAGTGCGTCAATAATCAATGGTGCTAAGGATCGTGGTCGCCATTTCTTCTTAAGCGAGATAATTCCAAATTTAGCCGAATGGACAAAGGAGTTTACGCCAAACGATGAACAAAGCATCAGTATGTGGCATCCTAAACGAACAGGTGCGGCATTCACAGAAGGCTGCATTGTCTATGTTCAATCTCGAATCGAGACAAAAATGGCTGAATGGTGCGACGAATCGCTCGTCAACGGATACGTCAAACCTCAACTCGAAACTTTAATCGCACAGCAAAATTCTAACCTCGAAGCATATGAGGCTGACCTGAAAAGAGTACGGGCAACACTTAATCTTTCGCTTGATAGTGAATCTATCAATGAAGAAGAAAGTGCTGGTAAAACAAATCGTATTCTTTCAGCAATTGCAGGAGCATTTCTTAATCCTGCAAGTCTTGTTACAGGAGGCGCGTTCGGGTGGAAGGGATTAGTTGCCTCTTTGGTTGCAACTCTTGTTGGCGGCATAGTCCTAGGAATTGTTAGTCTGTTCACACCTGTGGGATGGCCCGCACTTATAATCACCTGGATTGTTTCAGCTCTTGTTGGAGGATCCTTTGTCGGAGGTAACATCGAAAGCAATATCAAAAGGAAGATTGCTGAAAAAATGCGAGAAGAGCTCTCCCGGCAACAAGAATCAGTTGCAGCCAACATTGGACAAACTGTATCGGAAGTTCTTGATAAAGTTCAGACAGCCGTCAGCAATGGTCTGAACGCTCCGGTTGAACAATTCAAGAAAATCCTTGCAGAAGCTCAGCGTTCAGTCAACTCTGAATCATCTCAAATTCAATCTCGAGTAGAATCGTATTCTAAATTACGCAAGGAAAACACAAACCTTGCCAATGATATGGATGCTTTTGCTCAAAGTCTGAATGGATAAATGAAGGATCTTTAGTATAAAGCCACGCCTAATTTCACCGATTCCTTATGCAATTTGGATTGATAGAAGAAATCTTGGCAATTAATAGCAATTATAATGGCTTAATACATATTGAAAAGGCGGTGGAGAAATCCATCGCTTTTTTGATTTTGATAAGATAGATTTTGATCTACCATAGCTCATTAAGAATATACGAACTAAACTATTGTTATCAATGAGCAACAAAATTACTTTCAAGAGCTGGCTCGCAAATCTCGGCAAGGGATTATGGCAAGCAATCTGTTGGGTCGGACGCTGTCTGAATCCCAAGTACAAAACTCCGTTCTGGCGCGTTATATGGTCGGTACTGACCATTTGCGTTCTGGTCTGCACTTGCATTATCACCTGCGTGTGGTATCAGGTAGAACGGGAGCAGCTACATCGCTTTGGCGACAAGCAGTGCATCAGCAGTCAGCTTGTATTCATAAAACCAAGTCACAGCGATAAGCCGGGCATTATCAAAAACATCAACACCGGTGAGGTCATAGCCAAGGGTATCGACTGGGTTGCACTCCCTGCCGATGAGGACAGCCTTATCGTCTATTCAAAGGATAACAGGCGCGGCTATATCAACCGTTTCAGCGGTAAGATTGCTATTCCTGCCCGGTATTCCAAAGCCTGGGTGTTTTCCGGCGGCATTGCAGCTGTGTCGGATGGTGACAGCGTTTATTTCATTGACCATTCCGGGAAGGCTATCAACAACAAAAAGTTTGCCTTCAATCCCAAAAATCAGGGATACGTCTTTCATGGCGATTACTGTGCGATGGCTGTTGACAGCGGTCTGATGGGATTGATCGACCGAAAGGGCAACTGGGCTGTCGAACCGAAATATCAGTGGGTGATTTCGGAGGCAAAAAATTTCTGGCGTGTCCGCGAGGGCGACAGCCAGACCGGATTATGGTATGTGCTGAACGACAGGGCGCAACCTGTTACCGAAATCGGCTATCCTGAAATCACGGTATCAGAGGACCTCGGAATTGTGGCAACACTACCGAATCATCTTCAGGTGTCATATGGATTCGACGGAGTGAAATCCGACAAGTTCCTTTTGTATGAAGTCGAAAAAATGTATTACGACAAAGAGGAATGGGATAAAGACGGCAACCGCATGATTGACGCCACAACCTTAATGCGCTATCGAATGTCTGACGGGTATGAAGGCCTATGCACCGTAGATGGCGATATAGTAACCGAGCCAATTTATTGGGCGGTACTTCCGTTGGCCAAAAATTTGTATCTTTGCCGATATAAGGACGCTCCAGCTGGTGTCATTATCAACTCCAAGGGGAAAATCGTCAAACAAGCTAATTCATAAATCATGCGCAAACCTATCATTATAAAAACGTCAATCTCTGATACAGTTGAGATTCTGGGGCAAACGGTTGACGGTTATAAGGCTATCCTTAAAGCAGTGGAATATGCCGCAACTCCCGGCGTGACCATGATAAATGGCAGAGGTAAAGAAATGATCGTAAGCAAGCCTTACATCTTCCTGCGTGAATCTGCTTTGCGCATCCCCGGACTTCATATTCTTGAAGTCTACGAGCGCTATCCTTGTTTTGATTCGAGCGACTATGCTTATGAAGATCGTTATTTCAGAAACTATTTCTTCTCCGACAAGCCATTCTCTCGTGATTTGATTAATCGCATCGCCTACATGAAGCGTGTTGGCAATCTGGAGTTTATCAATGATGAAATGCCGGAGTGGTCCTTGCCGTCAGCATACTACAAAGGCGAAGACGATGAAATCATCTATGCATTCTGATATGGGCCTAAACAATTCTCCATACCGATACAAGTATCGGATGTTCTCCGAATGTGGTCCTCGCTATAAAAACGAGGACACAATCGGAGTTGTGGAAATGCCGGAGCAGGGCTGGTGCCTTTTCATTTTGTGCGATGGTATGGGAGGTCACCGCAATGGTGATTTGGCAAGTCAAACTATTGTCAAGGCAATGAAGAATTATTGGCTTGGCAACCCGAAACGTTAGGACTGCGAGAAGAAAATCATTGATGCCTCCAATGAGGCAATGATTGCGTTGAATAAGAAAGCATACTGTGGCATGGGTACGACAATGGCCATGATTGCTATTGACGGGAATATGCTCCATACCGATCATTGCGGTGACAGTCGCATATACTATTCCTTTGAATATGGTGGTTTCCATTGTGTCAATCACCTGCGAGACCATATTGAGACAACTCCGGAAGGCTGGCCCTACGTTGCCAAAGGATTTGTTCAAGGTGAGTCCCGACACATTCCGGAAATTCACCAGTTCAAAAAGAGGTTGCAGACCGGAGGTAGATTCCTGATTTGTTCAGATGGCGTTTATAATGCTTTCAAGGGCAAGGAAATCGAAGACCTGTTGAAATCTTCCATCGGTATTGATGAACTGACAGGAGTGCTTCATGAACGGTGCGATAAAGTCGCCAGAGACAACTATTCAGCAATCATTTTAGAAATCAGCTGATCCTATAAATCCATAAGCATATTCAAGAAACTCAATATTGCTCGTGGCAGATGATAGATTTGTGCTGACGGATTCTCTATATAGAAAACTAAACTTTCAAAACAATGGCAATCTTACAACTTGACTATAACGCTCTATGGGAGAGCATCTGCAAATGGAGTCGCAAAGCAGGGAGAGCAGCCACCAGACCGGTACTTCTCATGTGGTATGTGATGCGAAGTAAAGAAACCCCGCGAAAAGACAAGTGGGCAATCTTCGGTTCATTGGCTTACCTTGTATTGCCAATAGACATCCTCGATGCGAAGCGGCTTCCAATTATCGGTTGGCTCGATGAAGTTGCTTCGTTGGCTGTCATGGTGCAGAAAATGTCGAAATACATCACTCCGGAAATGCAGGGAAAGGCCGATGCCCAGCTCGACAAGTGGTTTCCAGAATATGTGGAATATGAACTGATTGAAGGATGATGCTGAAAGACTATGCAAAGACTCTTTATGAAGTCAACCGGGACAATACGCGCTACTGCGTCATCAGTGCGTCCATAGTTGATCGCTCTCTTCATATTTATCGGACAGATTATCAGGCATGGGAATATAACAGCCGTACCGGAATAGTTGAGGGTCTGGACACGTTAGACGAGGAAAATACCAGGAAACTATGTGAACGCTTCCGAATCACTACTTCTCCAAACCTTGTCCGTATTCTTAAGAGAGAGTTCGGGACAGACGGTATTTTATTCTTTCTTTCCAATTTTCGGGAATTTTGCGATGACCACGATATTAAGTACGAACATCAGGCATGGTATTGAAAAAACCGGCAATAAAAAACGTTAACAGCCGTTAAATATCCACAAAACACTTGCGTCTATTTTCCACCAATTATCTATGTAGTACTAATTTAGTACAATTAGTATTGGTCTACCAAATGATTTACATAGGGTTAGAATAGATGATAGAAATTCTAGAAAAATTTCATATTAAAATCAAGGATAGAGCAGCGATGAATGCCCGTGGATATGTAATTCTCTTGCTTTCGGCATGGTATTCCGTGAGGGATATAGCCGGACGCATTGATTGCATATACAAGCGTAGGGCTTCTTCGTTGCCGTCCGACTTTGATAGGGCAATGCGAGAAGCCTCAGAGAGTAAGACGGCAACAGATACAGACTCCTACGCTTTTTTCGTATTCACAACTAATGCCAACGAGAGGATGACCGCGGCATAGCAAACAAAATGAAACTCCTTAAATCGTTTCACAACGCTGTCGCCATGCTTGTGATAATGCTATCGGCTCTGCAATTCGCATCATGTAGCAGTAGTAGCGACGAACCCACACCGGAAACGCCATCCAAAATTTCAAAGAACGAATTGACCGGGACCTGGTGCGGCAGCCAATGCTTTAAGTCGGCCCGTGGCGGATATAAGTATTCCTATGTCACCGCAGAATTTCTATCAAACGGAACCGGACAGGTAAAAAAAGAGAATGACGATGACGTAATCACCTTTATGGGAGGTTTTACATGGACCATATCCGGCAATACAGTCAAGTGTCAGGGGGTGTCGGCATCTATAAGTGGCTCTGTAAGTATGGACTTCACCATCTCGTTTGAATACCGCGACGGCAGGCTTTACGCCAAAGACCGGTTCGAACCGTACATCTTCAGCAAGGGTTCGTTCACGTGCATAAACTCCGAAGGCAAGGAAATAATTGACCGTTCGGACTTTCTCGATGGAGTATGGATTTCGGATGATGGCAAGGATATGCTTGAGATAGAGATTCATGGTTTCGACAACTATACACAATCGCATAAACTTCAGATACGCACATATATTCTCTCGCCAAATTCAAAAGATTCATACGAGGAGATGATTGAGGACAAGTTTGCCGGTTACTACCTCGTTGAAAACACGCTTTGGACTATTTCAACAAATACCGAGAATTATGACAAAGTGGATTTCTCTATAACGGAGCTGAACGCCAAGGAAATGAGACTCATGCATTATGATACGGTGAAACGATATACCAAAGGAACTTATCAGGATCTTCCGAGAAAGAAGAATCTTGACAATAAATTGGCAATCGTCTGGGTAGAGTTCCATGATGGAATCACGGTACTTGACCTCCGCACACCGGGCGTCTACATCGAGTACACCAGGACTAAGGCTTACAGCAATACCTACACAGCGAAAAGAGTCGGCAGTTACTCTTATGATGAAGATGGCCTGTATATGACCATCACCATTAGCGGCCAATCAGAAACCTGGAAAATAGAACATTTGAATGAAGGGAATCTGACTCTTTCTCAATCGCGCAAAGAAATAACATTCAGTCCAGGCGACGAAAGCTCCATACCGACAATTCAGGACAATGATACTCCTGACAATCCTGATAACCCCGACAATCCCGATAACCCTGATAACCCCACTAATCCGGAAGATTTTTGGGAAGACATTATAGGTTATTTGTATCATAATGGCTGGGATTGGGCAACAAAATCCTATAATGGATTCAGCTTTAAATTAGATGGCAAAGTGAGATATAGTGAACCGGCATCAATTAACTACCTGGGAAGACTCATTATACTAACCGCCAAAGGTTCTTATAAGATATAAGGCCACGAGTTAATATGTGACTATAATGACGTCAAATGGAACGGAGCTACAGAACATCCCGATCTGTTTCCCGGATGGGAATACGGGAAACCAACTCAGAAAAGATACAAGATAACCATCATAGATAAATACCATATGGCTATTACGATGCCATCCGGCGAGATTTTAAATTTCTGTACTGAGAACCATTGGGATTAACAACGCAGTTGCAGCCCCTCCGATCGCAGTAAATAGTTGATATAGGATAGTATAGTAAAACCCACGGACGCAAGCTCGCCGAGCTTGCCGTATCGGGGCGGCGCCCATCTCAGGAACGCGGCTCTGCGCGCCGCTTATCCTGAGGTTAACGACGGGCACGTCCTCTTCGAGGACTTGCGGGGTAGTGTTTTAGCCTGATAATTTGCGATTTACCTGCGGACACATAAGCCTAAACCAAAGAATACCAGGCAGTTACCCGCCGAATGGCGGGTTACACAACCCCAGACGCCCATTCTGAAAATCGGGTACAAAAACACGGACGCCGTGCAACCCGCCATCCGGCGGGTTGATTCATGTTGGCGATGCTACCGGTGGTACGTCGCTCCCTGCGGTCGCTCCTTAACCACCGGCTAACCATATCTTACCCGCCATACGGCAGGTAATCACCTGATGAATAGATAGATAAGTTGACCAACATCGGAAGCCCGCGTAGCGGGTGGGCATTTTTCAGCCCATGCGTGAGGAGGCGTAGCCGACGAGCCATGGGGTGCTGGGTGTAAATACGTGCGCAGCAAGCTCCGGCAGGTTGCGCAGCTGCGCCTTTCCGGACGTTAGTCCGTGGAGCCGTCGGTGTGTGCCGGGACCAAGGTCCGCAAGCACGCGCTGTTGCTTCCTGCCGGAGCTCGGCGCGTGGAGGATGGTGGCGCGCTGTCCCATGGCTCGTCGGCTACGCCTCCTCACGCATGGGCTGAAAACTGCCCGCCACGCTCCGCGGGCTCACTCTTATGGAGTTGATAGTTAGTTGATAGTTTAGAGTTTATAGGTAAGAGGGGGACGGTGCGGCTGCACCCGGGTGCAGCCCTACAATTTGTGCGCGTCGGCGCGCCGCGCAGTGAGGAGTCGGGAGTTTTAGCCCGCCCGTCCCGGACTCTGTCGCATAGGGCATCTTTGGCCCCGCGTTACGCCGCGCTCCACGCGGGGTTAATCACGGATTCGCGCGTCCCGCGCTTTTTGTTCAGGATTTAATCGGCGGGTAATAGCCTGATATATCGCAAGATGTCAGTCCTCCTGCGGAGGGAGCTGAGAGGCTTTGCGGGCGTCGGCGAATTTGGCGCGCATGGTGGGGTTGCCGTGGGTTAGTTTCTTGATGGTGAAGTCGTTCTCGATGACTTCACCGGCGCGGACGAGCTTCTGGGTGCTGGTGTCGAACAGGGCCTTGATCTTGCGCAGACGGTCGATCTGCTTCTCGGCGTCTTCAATGGCGCGGTCGATGGAGGCGATGGCTTCGTCGTGCTTCTTGCGGTGGGCGTCGACGAACTTCATGAACTCGCCGGCGAACTTGTCGCGGCGCTCCTCGAAGCGGGTGACGTCGATGCTCTGCGCACGGGCCACGGAGAGCTCGCGGCGCAGGGTTACGAGGGTGGCGGCGGTGCGACGAGACGACTGGCTGAGCAGGGAGATGACGGGCATGAAGAACTGAGGACGCACGACGTACATCTTCTCAAAACGGTACGACACGTCGACGATGCCCTCGTTGTAGAGGTCGTTGTCGGCCTCCAAGGTGCTGACGAGCACGGCGTACTCGCAGCCCTTCTCGCGGCGGTCCTTGTCGAGCTTGGCGAAGAAGTCCTCGTTGCGGTGCTTGGTGGCCGTGAGGTCGGCCTCGTTCTTCATCTCGAACATGATGGAGAGACATTCCTCGCCGTCGATATAGTCTCGGAAGATGAAGTCGCCCTTGGAGCCGGAGCTGGCGTCGTTGTCCTTCTCGAAGTAGGCCGACCGGAAGCCGCCCTGGCTGCGGGCTATGTTGAAGACGTTGTAGCAATGCTGCTCGAGGGTCTCGCCGAGCATCTTGGTGGAGAGGCGGCTTTTCATGTCGCGGTAGCGCTCTATCTCCTCGTCCTTGGCCTTCAGCATGAGCTTGTGCTGCTCGCGGAGCTCAAGCTCCTGCTTCTCGGCGGCGAGGCGCTGGGCCTCTAGGCGGGAGGTCAGCTCGGTGATGGCCCGGTCGCGGCGGTGCAGCTCCTCAAGGCCGCTGTTGCGGGCGTTGGTGAGGTCGAGGCGGTGCGCCGTCTCCAGATTGTCGAGGCGGCTTTGCAGCCCGGCTATCTCCTTGTCCTTCTTGGCAGCCAGCTCGCCGAGCTGGCGTATGCGCTCGGCGTCGGCCGAGGCCATGTCGGCCTTGCGCTCGGCGTCACTGCTGCCGAGGCGCCCGCGCAAGCGCTCTATCTCCTGCGTAAGTGTGCTGATGTCGCGGTCCCTGGCGGCGAGGGCGCTCTCCATAGCCTTCTGCGCCTCCAGCTCGCGGTTTTTCTCGCGCTCGCGGTGCATCTCGGAAATCTCGTCGAGGCGGCGGCGCACCTCGGCGTCGAACTCCGCGGTTTTGATTTGCGCCAGCAACGCGGTGTATTCGCTATCGTTGGCTTCGAACGACTTTTTGCAGTGAGGACAGATAATAGCCATAGTTGTATGAGTTTTTACACTGCAAAGATAACCACTCTCAGGCAAGAAATCCAATTCTACTTGAAAAAGTACCCACTTATAACTTAAAAAATGTACAAATTTGTAGGTTTTTCTTGTTATACATTGGTAAAATTGCAAAATTTGCAGGATTACCCATGTATAACAAGAATTTTTGCAAAAGCGTGGCGGGACGGCGAAAAAGCATTAAATTTGCGTATGAAACACATTCTTGCCATACTGGCGATAGTCCTGGCGACAAATGCCCGGGCTTACGAACTACTTGACGGGCGCCTCGACGACTCGGCCTACTATCCGTCAACGGTACATACCTTCAAGGTGTCGGTTCCGGAGAACTATGAGCCGGAGGCGGGCGCATGCCTCTACGTGGGGCTCGACGGCATTCTGTGCCGGGCGCCGGAGCGCATAGACAGCCTTATCGCCACGGGCGACATTCCGCCGATGATAGGCGTCTATCTCCAGCCCGGAATCGTGTACGGCACGGACGGAGAGGTGCTGCGCTACAACCGCAGCAATGAGTTCGACGCTCCGGACGGCCGCTTCGCGCGCTTCCTGGAGACGGAGCTGCTGCCTGCCGTGCGGTCGCTGCGGACCGCCGACGGCAAGGAAATAGCGCTGCGGCCGGGGGCTGGAAACGCCATGATATTCGGGCTGAGCAGCGGCGGCATAGCGGCCTTCAACGCCGCATGGCAGCGGCCGGACCTCTTCGGGAGGGTGTACAGCGGCTGCGGCACGTTCGTGCCGATGCGCGGGGCCGACGGGCTGCAGAGCCTCGTGCGCAAGTCGGAGCCGCGCCGCATCCGGGTCTTCCTCCAGGACGGATACAGCGACAGCTGGAACCCGCTGTTCGGGTCGTGGTACGAGGCCAACCGGATGCTGGCCTCGGCGCTTGAGTTCGCAGGCTACGACTGCGCCTTCGACTGGGCGGAGGGCGGCCACAGTGTGGTGCGCACGTCGGCCATATTTCCCGCCGTGATGAAATGGCTGTGGGCCGGAAGCAGCGCCGGCCACCCGACGGGCAACGCCACACTCGCCCCCATACTGGACGGTGCCGGAGAATGGACCGCGGAGGCAATCGAAAATCCGGAAGCCGGAGAGGCCACAGCCATATACCCCGACAGCACTTTCACGGTAAGCCGCCGCGAGGGCTCCAACTATCTGTGGCAGACACTTCGGCGCCCGGACGGCACGCTCTATGCCGCGCAGCCGTTCTACTGGCTCCACTCGACGGAGAACCGGGCTCTGAGCATCGGCGGCATGGCTTTCGATGCGGACGGGATGCTGTGGGTGGCGACCGACGCCGGCATACAGATATGCGACCAGAACGGACGCGTACGGGGCATCATCGCCCTACCTCGGGAACTTGCGTCAGCGGCGGCCGACAGCCGCACGGCGGGGCTGCCTGCAGGCTCGTCGCTCACCATTTCGGACGGCCGGATCACTCTGACGACGCCGCACGCCACCTACCGCCGCAGGCTGAACGTGCGTCCGGCCATACCCGGCCGGCGCCCCAAACCGCAGGGACAAGGCTAAGGCCGGGAGGGGTCACTACCCTCTTAATCTCGGAGGTTTCATTTTACAGGGACAGATGTAGTATTGGATAAGACCTACCGGCGTCGTCAGTTTCATCTCTTGATATAACACGGAATCCTTTCGCTTTGTAGAAATTCAAAGCCAATGGATTCTGTTCATTTACATCGACCTTTGTCGCGCCTCTTTGTTTCGCAAATTCAACGAGTGCAGATCCACAGCCTTGACCGCTACGGTCACTGTCTATAAAGAGCATCTCTATTGAGTCCAGACTCAGTCCTATGAACCCCGCATACACGCCATTGTCAGTAATTGCATATAGATCGACATTGGGAAAATAGTCTGGAATCAGCGCAATCCTTATCTCATTGAAGTCCTTTTCTTTCAGGAAACTGTGGGTAGCCTTTACTGAACGCTCCCATATTCCGGCGAGCGTTTCATAATCTTTTTCATTGCATCTTACTATCTCCATATCACAAAATTACCGGTTTTTCACGGGATTTTAGTAATTTTTGATATGAAGATAATAAATGCAGTCCCCCAAAAATATGAGGATAATGATGCATATATGAATATCCTCATGCGTGTGAGTGTACGTAGATATTCGGCTAAACCCGTCTCTCCCAAGCCGATGTCGGCAATCCGACCATGCACCAATGGACAAACGGCACCCGGACAGAGTACATCAGAATCGGCTTAATCTCAAGCTCTAAAACACTATAAGTTCGATGCAAAATTCAAGCCATCCGGAACTCCAAATGGTTCGTTTTTGGCGCATGGTAAAAAAGCTGTGTTTAAGCATAGAGATTGCAAAGGCGAAAGATAAAAAAAATTTTATCTGTGACTCCATGTAGCTTAGCTCTGAATGCTTTGATTTTTGAGTTGATTGACTCAGCGGAAGCGTTTGTTGAAAGGTTGTCAAAATAGTTCAGGATTTCCTCATGATGTTCATATATAGTAGCGGCGATGGTGTTGAATGAACGGAATCCGGCTTCTGCAACCTTGTTATACCAACGTGCCAGATTCAGTCGTGCAGCGCTTTTGATTGAGCGTTTGTTGAAGATAGCCCTCAGGTTTTGTGAAAGACTGTATGCCGCTT